>Ga0272443_10000330_pt1 | contig 91281 bp, 78 predicted proteins | sample SSMAcet12_FD_193581 | JGI IMG/M metagenome (GOLD analysis project Ga0272443, IMG submission 193581) | Marine sediment archaeal communities from Little Sippewissett salt marsh, Falmouth, MA, United States - SSM-Acet-12 | ecosystem: Environmental > Aquatic > Marine > Wetlands > Sediment ...
ATCGACGCAAACTGCCCGAAAGAATACATGCCCCTAATCGGTGAACAGTGTCTCAGCTTCACGGAGAAAGTACGGGAGCTTCTGGACAAGTATGTTTTCAGCGAGAAGGTAAAGAACCAGCCGGGGGAGGCTCAGAAATGAGACATCATCGGTTTTTGATGTTGCTTCTCTCAATGCTGATGTTCTTCTGTATGGCGGGAACTTCGTATTGCAGTGTTCGCTCATACGCTGTCTGCCTCAGGTATGCTGATGTTTCGTTCAGTGAGCTTGAGATCGATGAGAAGATTTACAACAGAGTTGTGGGGAATCCACGGGTTCAGATCACTCCCCCCGGATTTGTGGACAGTGTTCTTGTCGAACGGAAGGATTTCGCCTCGGATATATACATTCCGGAATTAATGACCGAACTCGCTTATAGCATGAATGTGAGATATCTCGTCTGGCTTAAAGTGGAAGAGGCCGGTGTGGAGCAGAGCAACCATACACTGGTTCCATACCTTTTCCGCAGCCATCACAAGAAGTACCGTATGGGAGTACGGATGTTCGTTCTGGATGTTGAGAGCGGCAAGACGGTGGTCTCCGAGTATTTCGAAGTCAAGAGGAAGGGGCCATCGGCTCTATCTTGCCTTGACTATGATGATAACGATCCGAAGCTATTTCAGAAATACAGTGAGGTCAGCCGCACATTCGATGAGCTTGAAGAAGAGATTTCGGATAAGGTCGCATACGAAATGCTTAAGCTGACTCATCGGAGATAAGATGGAATCTGCTGCAACAGCACAGTTAATACTCGGATCAGGTGAGTTTGCAGTACCCTTCGATTCAATCCCGGAGCCATATCTGGGACTCTACCCGAATGATGGTCTTGCGTTTGCCAATACAGCAGCGATGAACTTGTTCGAGTGTGAGCGAGCTATACCGATTTCCGAGTTGGAGAGACTGCTGTCGATCTCCATTAGATCTCTTGCAGAGGATGCGATACAATCGGAAACAAGTCGAACTGTCGACAAATTTTCTTTCGTCGATTCGGATAACTACTGCCATTCCATCTCTATTAAAATTATCCCATCAAAGGATAGTAGTAATCAGAAAAAGCATTTCTGTGTCGCGCAGGTGCTTGATATCACTGAGGTAAATGAAATTCAGAATCGCCTGACACTCGTGGAGAATGAGCTTTCAATTGTATCTCAGGTGAGTTCTCAACTCGGGTCCATAATGGACAGTGAGGAAATCCACAAGATAATTCTGATTGCTGTTACGGCACGCGAGGGACTCGGTTTCAATCGTGCTTTCCTTTTTCTCTGTAATGATAATTGCGAGGAATTGAAGGGTTCTCATGCACTCGGTCCCAGGGATGCGGATGAAGCGGGGAGGATTTGGAACTCCATACCGGATGATGGTGCCGATCTGCGTACGGTAATCAGAAGATATCGGCGTACAATAAGTTTTGAGGACAGTACGCTCGACGATCAGGTCAAAGGTGTATCCATTTCTTTGCATGACCAGAAACTCCAAATCAACGATGCTGTCGAAAGTGGCGCATCCATCAGGATTATCGAAAGGGATACTCTTGACTATCTTGTAAATGCTACCGGGGGACTGTTTGGTGGTAGAGAGATTGCTGTAGCACCGCTTGTTACCCAGAAAAACATACTCGGCGTAATTGTTGCAGATAATTTGATAACGGGGCGTTCGATAACCCGACAGGATATCGATCAACTTCACATGTTTGCCTCTCAGGGGGCGATGGCACTCGAGAGAGCGCGATTATACGAAAGACTTGAAAGCAACCTTGATGAACTCGAACTGACGAATAAAAAGCTTGAAAAAACGCAGAGGGAGATCGTTCGGATCGAAAGACTGTCTCTGATGGGTGAGTTGTCATATCGGATTGCACATGAACTCAGGAATCCGCTTACGATTATAGGGGGATTTGCAAGTCTTCTTTCGAAGGCAAAGGGAATGCAGTCAACCGAGCAGGATCGAGCTCAGATTATCATGAAAGAGTGCAGGAGAATCGAAAAACAGCTCGATGAACTTCTCGACTATTCACGGTCGTTTTCTCAGGAAGAGGAAGAGGTTGACTTAAACGAAATTGTGATTGGCTCACTTGACATGGTTTATCCACGGCTGGCTGACAGCGTATTTATTCTCGATCAAACTGTCAATAGAGATGATTGCCGAATATTGGCTCACAAGGATCAACTTCTGCATGGAATCTACAATATATTTATGATTCTCGATGAGTTGAGTGCTGACATTTTGAAATGGCGCATTTCCATTTATGCAAAGGATGATCGCGTTGTTATAGATCTGGCGCCTGATAAGTCATACGTGAGCAGGGATGAGTCGATAGACATAGTTCGCAATTTTGTTCGTGGCCGTGTGGGCAAGAGCGGGCTTAAGCTCTCGCTTGCAAGCGAGACAATCCGTTATAACGGCGGCGAAGTAGGTTTCTCGGTTGATCAAAATAATCCGAGAGTATACTTGAGCTTTGACAAAGGATAGTGTGATGTCCGGACGAATACTGGTCGTTGATGATGAGGAGAACATTCGCGGTTTGTTCGCGGCTGAACTGGAATCCGAGGGGTGGGAGGTGGAGTGTGCCTCCGATAGCCGGGAGGCGCTCGACAAGGTTACCTCCGGTGATGTCTCTCTGGTGATTCTCGATATCAGACTCGGAGAAGAGGATGGTCTTCAACTACTCGAGAGGATAAAGGAAAATCAATCGAATCTGCCTGTAATTCTCAGCTCTGCATACAGTGTATATAAAAGTGATTTCAAGTCATGGCTGGCCGATGATTATGTTGTGAAATCCTCGGATTTGACGGAGTTGAAAAAGAAGATCAGGGAGCTTGTTGAATTTTGACAGAGAGAGAAAAGACAAAAACGACACAACAGGAAATAGTTAACAGAGAGTTTGTAGAAAGACTTGTTGAGGATATCAGACTCTCGGCTCTCAATATAGCTGTCACTGCATCAAAGCTGTCTATCGAGGGGGAGTCACGAGTGGTGATTCGGCGCAGGATAGGTGAGCTTGTGAACCTCTCGCTCGATACGGTTAATCACCTTGCGATGGTAATGAAGAAGATGTCCGGCGAATCACATGAGGGTGATCTTGATCCGGGAGAGCATCTTGCAGAAGTGAGAAAAATTGAACAAACCATCAATCGAAAGGTAGCGGAAATCGCACAGCTTCTTGCCGATTCAGGCATGGAAATACCGTAAGTTCATCTGATATCCACATATTATTCCTCCCGTAATATATTTCCCCACAGGGTGTTCAGGCTGACATCAATACCTCCGATACAGAATACAGGCACATTAGAAAGGATTTGAATTGGGTTCGCATAGACTCAGAGTTTTGCTTCTGGCGGTCTCGGAGGGGGGACCGCCAATTGTCCATTCAATCCTGTCTCAATTACCGGCGGGCTTCCCGATTCCAATTGTAATTCTTCAGGTGTTTCGATCCGGACCGATTGATCCGATATGTAACGCTCTCAGTCGGACTACCAGGTTGAGGGTAAGTTGCGTGGAAGGTTATTCGGAATTGAGAAGTGGCGAGGCGGTAATATTGCCATATGCTTCGGAATGCAGATTTGGTGAATCGACTGGAATATTGGGAGTTACAATTGAAGACAACACTCCGGATCGCTCGGAACTGGATACTTGCGCGGAAGTACTTGCTGAAGTTGGAAGGTTCTTCCGTGATGGAACCCAGGTGGCGTTTGCGGGGCTTCTCGGAAAAAACCTTATGAGTCTCAGAAATGGGATCAGAAGTATTGTTGAACATGGGGGAACCGTGCTATTTGTCAAGGAGACGCGCGCGATAATCTCACCGGAAGTTCGGCAGTATATTGAGTCGGATAGTCAAACGGGAATTGTCAGTCCGGATGAGATGGTGGCGCGAATTCACCGTTGGAGTGGTCTTACTGAGTATGTCAAACCCCCGACTTAAGCCGTTCAGATTTAGTTAAATATGTCGATAAGTATCAATATAGGACAATTCTTATACTTGGTTCAGCCTTTGGGGAGATGATGGAAGAAACGCTTAGAATCCTGGTTGTGGATGATGAGTCAATCCTAAGGAACCTTCTGGAGAAAATACTCAAGAAGGAGGGATACGAGGTCATGCTGGCCGCTTCAGGTAAAGAGGCGGTTGATGTCCTTGAACGCGAGAAGGTTGATATTATCATCTCTGATATCAAGATGCCTGAGATGGATGGATTTGCCCTGCTCCGTATTGTAAAGGAGAAATATCCGAGTGTTGGAGTAATCATGATGACGGCTTATGCAGATGCATATTCCGTCAAGGATGCTCTTCTCCTTGGTGCTGATGATTATATTACGAAACCGTTTAAGAGTGTCGAAATCTGCATGATAATCGAAAGAGCTTACTGGCGGGCACTGTCAGGCAAGAATGCATGATGACTTGATCGGTGGATCAAAATGACAACGAGTTCTGTCGCGAAGCGCAGCCTGAAGAACGAATCCGGATACGGATTTCAAATCAACGCTGAACAGAGTGAAGTATACCTCAGATTGACTGAAGCCGATTTCAAAGAGGGTAAGGCGACTGTCGAGGCAATTCTCGATGCGCTTAAGAAAACCGGCGTCAAGTTCGGAATCCTTGAGGATGCAATTGAGAAGATGGTCAGTGATAATGTTTACGAGAAGTCTGTTCTTATAGCTCGTGGAGAGTCTAAACGTAACGGTACCGATGCCTGGCTCGAGTTCCTTTTCAATACAGAAACAGTTGGATCACCAAAAGAGGATGAAGACGGAAGAATTGATTATAAGGAACTTGATTTCATCCAGAATGCCTCTGCGGGAGATGCTCTTGTACGTAAACACCCCGCTACGAAAGGCAAGGCGGGGAAATCAGTTTATGGTAAGGAAATCTCTCCCAAGACCGGCAAGGACCTGAATATACCGGTTGGTTCGAATACGGAACTTACTGAAAATGGACTGGAGCTGAAGGCTAAGATTGACGGTTCTATCGTTTATGCCGGTCGTGTTGTAAACGTCGAACCGGTTCAGAATATCCGAGGGAGTATAGATTCCTCAACCGGTAATGTCAAATGCAGTGGTTCTCTCAAGGTTGCAAAAGATGTTAACAGCGGTTTCAGAGTTGAAGTAAAGGGTGATCTTGAGATTAGCGGTCAGGTTCAGGATGCCGAGATATACTGCAACGGGAATGTAATCGTCAAGGGTGGTTTTTATGGCAACGGAAACGGCAAGATAATCGCGAAAGGTGATGTTACCGTAAAGTGGTGTGACAGCCAGATTATCCAATCTGAAGGTGTTATCAATATAGGCGGAGAGGCCCTCAATTGCAGGCTATATGGAAAAAAGGCCATTATCGTTTCGGGATCAAAGGGCAAACTCGCCGGAGGTGAGGCTGCTTCACAATATATGATTAAAGCTCCCTGTCTCGGTTCGGATGGAGGCGCGAAGACAATTCTGAAAGTTGCTTTTGATCCGCAGACCATGAGGGAACTGAAGGAAGTTGAAGCCGAGTTGAAGCGAATCGATGAGGATATCCAGAGAGTGAAAGAGGGATTGACCGCTCTCTACAGAGCGGAAATGGATGGGAAGCTCGATTCGAAGAAACAGGCGGTCCTTAAAAAGCTTGAACAGTTCCTGCAGGAGTCGCCGGAGAAGGCAGCGGAACTTATAGAAAACAAGGAGAGGCTCGAAAACAAACTTCGAGATATAAGGAATGCCACAATCATTGCCGAGCAGGCTGTCTATTCCGGCACCAAGGTCTACTTTGGAATTGTATATAAAGAACTGATCGAACCACTCGGTCCCACGAAATTCTCCGTTGACTATGATACCATTGTTCCATCTCACTATGACAAGCGTCTCGAAGAATTGCGTGAACAAGATAGAAAAAAAGCGGAAGAGGCGAAGAAATCAAAAACCAATGCATAGATAGATGATCACTTAAAGTGAATCATCCTTATCCATATCCGTGTATCTTTATTCCAACAGACAAAAATCCCACACATCAAAGACACAATATCGTATTTAAATAGCAGGGAAGCTATCTGACAGGAAACTAATTGTCAGGCTTGTCGTGCTTTGTGATTTCCGTGCTTGTCTTGTACTCATCCGCAACGGAGAGTCGTTTAAGGGGTATGACCTTCAGGGGACATTCCTTCTCAGTCGAATTCTCGTGTGCGGAATCCCAGATTGCCTCGATAGCACGGGTGGCATTTCGATATAGATTCTCTTCACCAATTTTGGCGAGAAGTCCGGTCCGGCGCAGAACATCCAGTACCGAGTCATTCAGTCCGCTGAATGAAATTCCAAGTCCCTGTTCATGCAGGCGGGAAACAAGGACTGCGATAGCCTCCTCACCGGATGCGTCAAGTTCGTTTATCCCATTGCCGACTATCAGCACGTGTTTGAGTTTGGGCATCGATCTACACGTATCGAGAACCTGATTTTCGAGGTAGCTAACGTTCGCGAAGAAGACCGATCCCGCATATCTCAGCACAGCAATGTGTTCGCACTGCTGAAGCTCGAACCTTGAGCGATTGCGATAGGTACCGTCGGGATGTAGTGAGAGCATCGCTATAGCCGGTTTCATATTGCGAAGCAGGTAGAGCAGCAGCGAGAGAACCACACCTATCATAATTCCCCGGTCGAGATGCGGTGCAAACATCAGGGTGCATATAAAACTGATAATCCCGACCGCACCGTCTGCCGGCTGTGCTTTCCAGGCATGAACGAATGCGTTTATGCTTATCAGACCAACAACCGCCATCATGATGATTGCGGCAAGCACCGCCTGTGGAAGATGATACAGAAGCGGGGTTAAAAAGAGCAGGGTTATAAGTACAACCATACTGCTGAATACACTGGACAGACCGGTAGCCGCGCCGGCCTGGAAATTGACGGCAGACCTCGAGAATGATCCCGATACGGCATAACTCTGCGAGAAGGAGCCGAGCATGTTAGACAGACCCTGACCGATAAGTTCCTGGTTCGGATCGATACGGTCTCCGGTTCTGCTTGCCATTGCTTTCGCGATCGAGATTGCCTCCATGAAGCCGAGAAGCGATATTATCATTGCTGTCGGAAGGAGATTGAATATTGTGTTAAATTCGAATCGTGGCGGTTTTATACCGGGGATGCCTCTCGGAATATTACCGACAACCGCACCTCCTCCGGTCATGGTTAAGGCTCCGGTGTCGAGTATGGAAGATCCCACTTTGATTCGCCAGTTATGGCCGTCAACTTCCGCATTCGCCGGTACATTATCCTTATCGACGAACCTTAATCCGTTACCTGTCTTTATTCCGACAAGGACGAACTGACGCAACTCCTGCCTTAACTCGTGAACGACCTCTTTCAAACTGTCGATTCTCGTGTTGATAAGGTCCAGTTGATATTTCACTCCGATAACCGCAGCGGATTCCTCCCCCTCGGTTTCGGTGAGCCTGTCAAGCTCTGTTCTCTGTTTCACACGTTCATCACTGGCATCTTTCAAGGCTCCAACCGATGTGTTGAATTCATGAACGGTCTCTTTGACTTCCGTAACCTCGACTTGTTCCAGCGATATGCTCTCATTGCGTTCGAAATCAATGGCCCATGAGATCAGAGTCGTGGCAACCACGGCGACGAGTACATTCGGAATCCGTGGATTCAATTTTCGGAGAAATATCATTATAGCGAAAGCAAGCGCTGCGAGTGCCAGTGTCGGCCAGTGAGTGAAATATAGAGCGGATTTGATGACATTGTAGACGGTCATATAGTGATGCTCGGCACTGTCTACATAAACTCCGAATATCTTTGATAGCTGTGAAGTTGCGATGATGATGGCGCCGGCGTTGGTAAATCCGCTTACAACCGGATGTGACAGGAAATTGACAACCAGACCAAGCCGGAAAACGCCAAGCAGAAATTGGAACACACCGATTATGAATGCGAGCAGAATCGCATATGCAATGAATGCCTCGCTGCCTGCTGTAGCAAGCGGTTGAAGTGCGGTCGCTGTCATAAGCGATACGATCGCAACCGGACCGGTTGCAAGCTGTCGGCTCGAACCAAAGAGCGCCGCGATCATCGGGGGAATGAAGGATGCATAGAGACCATAGTGCGGAGGCAGTCCTGCAAGCTGGGCGTATGCCATAGACTGTGGAACCAGAACCAGTGCGACCGTCAGGCCGCCAATTATGTCCCGTCTAAAACCATCAAATGTAAATCCTTCGAACCAGGCGAGGAAGGGTAGTACCCTGTGGAGTCTTTTATTCAATGCCAAATTTCAATCTCCTCGATCATTACTGCAAAGCGATGATATCGCAGCTAATTCGTTTCGGAAAGGATTTTGCTGATGCTATAGAGAACATCGGATGACCGAACAACACCCACAACTCTTCCTTCCTTGAGAATGGGAATGAAACTCACATCATTGAGAACCATCGCCTCGATAATCTTGTCAATCCCAGCATCATGAGGAAGTGTAGTGCGAATTCTTCCCATCACCTCGCTGACCGGTCTCTCGACCCGTTCCTTGAGCTGTTCCACGATATCTTCCCACTTCTCTTCATGCGATTCCAGATCTCTATGAATGGTTGGATCCTTTTCACCCGAGCGTTCGGATGCCTCCTGGAGGGCATTCGGACCAAGACCTTTGAGGATGTCCTTTCTTCGGGTTATCCCCACCATTTGATAGTGTTCATCGAAAATGAGTATGAATTGCGGAAGCATCGTTCGATTTTTCACCTCAATCTGAGATTGCTCGAGTGAGGCAATCACCTGACCGAGTGAAAACCAGTGAGGAACATGAGGATAGCTGTCCAGAGGGATCATTATGTCCTCGGCTGTAACTCTCACTCGATCACTCCTTTCCCCGGCAACGCCAGTATGGCAAATGGGACTTAATCGGTCGCGATGATTTCGACAATTGACCTAACCTATACCATGCGCATGTCTAAAACAAGGAATTTTTACCCCATATTGTGTTTCGTCCGGCACATTCTAATTCTGCATTCTACCGATAACTCATTTGAAAGAAGCTGTCGGGTGTTTTTATAACTTGCGCATTGATTGATGCCGGGTTAGTATAATACCGATTTCAGACGTTTTGGCATCGAAAGGAAGAATTCTTGGCCATTCTGTGTATACTCCCCGGATCGTTCTGCCATGGTGAGAAGGTGGTAGAGGAAGTCGCAAGCAGGCTTGGCTATGAGCGGATAGATGAGCGTATTCTTGATGTGACATCGGAGAGGTTCGGTGTCGACAAGGACAAGCTCGAAAAATCGCTTATGGGCCGAAAATCACTCTTCAATAAAATGACACGCGATCGCGAGAAGAATATCAGCTCTCTCAAGATTGTCTTGTCCGAATTGATTCAAAGCGATAACAGGATGATTGTCGGAAGCGCATTTCATCTTATTCCCCGAACGATTGCTCATGTGCTGAGGGTTTGTGTGGTAGCGAACTTTGACTACAGGGTAAAGATCGGCATTCAGGAGACGGGCAAGAGTGAGAGCGATGTTCGAAGTATTATCCATGAATATGATGAGGATCTTGGTCGGTGCACGAATTTCCTATTCGAGAAAGCGCCGTATGATGAGGCACTCTATGATATTGTTCAGCCGATGCATGACAAGTCTGTTGAGGAAGCTGTGAATAGCATCTGCGAATATGCAGAGAGTGAACCGGTTAAAACAACCGAGCATTCCAGGCAGGCGACTGAGGATTTCATGCTCGCTGCAAAGGTCGAGAAGGAACTGGTTGACGGTGGGCATGATGTGGAGGTTTTTGCCGATCGCGGTCATGTTGTTATACTTATAAATGAATATGTAATGAGGCAGAAACACAACGAAGACGAACTGAAGGATATTGCCGGTAAACTGTCCGGTGTCACGGATGTTACGGTTCGTATCGGACCGAAATATACTCCACCAAGCATCAATCCCTGGTCAAGAATCGAACCACCCCCGAAATTCCTTTTGGTGGATGACGAGAAGGAATTCGTGGAGACACTGTCCGAACGGCTTCAGACAAGAGATCTTTCATCCACAATTGCATACGATGGTGAAGAGGCTCTTGAAATGCTGAACGATGATGTTCCGGATGTTATGGTACTTGATTTGATGATGCCCGGAATCAACGGTATCGAAGTCCTGGAGCGGGTGAAGAGAGAACACCCGAAGGTTGAAGTGATAATACTGACCGGACATGGCTCAGATCAGGAGAGAGAGCGGGCTGAGGAGCTTGGGGCATTTGCCTATCTCCAGAAGCCGGCAAACATAGATGAACTCGCGAGGGTGATGAAGGAAGCCTATCGTAAGGCCGAGAGGAATCGGAAAGAGACGCAGTAGATTCGAGTCTTGACCGATCCACAATTTTATCCGATCCATTGATTTCATACTGGAGTTGACACTGAGCAAGGTGCTATGGAAAAACGCTCAGAACAGATAGAGAATAGCCATCCGGAGGCTCATCTAAAGGAAATTCCCGAAAAAGTCCTGCCTCCATATCGGCGTTTATGGAGATTCTCCGTACTATTCACACTCCTGACAGCTCTTGTGCCGCTGGCTATCATGACAGCAATCAAGTACCATCAGGATCAGGATGCGATAAAGACAGAGAGTCGTTTTACCGTCTCCCGGATTGTATCGAATACGAAGAGAACGCTTGAATATGTGATCGAGGAGAGGCATTCGGTTCTGTCGCTGATGAGTGCGAGACGATCTTACGAGGAGTTAAACAGCGACTCGATGCTTGCGTCCATCCTGCGTGATCTCAATCGTTCGTTTGGCGGCTTTGTTGATCTCGGGCTTATAGATTCCGATGGAAATCAGCTATATTATGTTGGACCGTATGATCTCAAGAACAAGAATTATAAGGATCAGGCGTGGTTTCATGAGGTCTCACTCCGGGGTGGTTTCGTTAGTGATGTGTTCATGGGACATCGAAACCTGCCCCATTTCGTGGTGGCATTCAGACACGAAAAAAACGATGCCGACTATTTCATAATGAGAGCTACGCTCGATATGGAGCTTTTGAATAAACAGGTTTTCTCTCTCAACCTCGATCGGTTGACAGATGCTTTCATAATGAATCGATCCGGAGTTTTGCAGACAGCATCTGCCTATCATGGCGGCGTTCTCGACACAGTCGAATTCAGCATATCACCTCATTCCCGGGGACGGGATGTGATTGAGGATTACAGAGAGGACGAGAAATGGGTGACGATGGGTTATGCTCATATTGAGGATACGCCATTCGTGCTTGTTGTTCTTCGAAAACAACCTCTCCATTTCATGAGCTGGATGCTTCGCAGATCGGGCTTGATATGGTTCCTTCTATTGAGTGTGGCTCTAATACTCGTGGCGGTGTTCTACAGTCATAACAGAATGATCCGCTACCTTCGGCATTCGGATATGCGCCGCGCCAAGTTGCTTCACAATATCGAGTACACAAACAAGATGGCGACTATCGGGCGAATGGCTGCCGGAGTGGCTCACGAGATGAATAATCCGCTTGCGATTATAAACGAGAAAGCCGGGCTTCTGAAGGATATGGTGTATTTTCAGGATGATTTCCCACAGAAACAGAAAGCGAGTGATCTTGCTGATGTAATTCTGTCATCTGTCGAGCGTTGCAGCCGGGTTACACACCGACTCCTCGGTTTTGCGCGGAGAATGGATGTTCGCAAAGAAGAGATAGATGTTCAAACACTCGTCAAAGAGGTTGTGGGATTCCAGAAATCTGAAGCGGCTCATAAAGGTATCAAAATCAACGTGCATGCAGGTAAAGGAATCCCTCATATAGTAAGTGACAGGGGACAGTTACAGCAGGTCTTTCTTAATATACTCAGTAATGCTATGGCTGCGGTGTCTGAGAATGGTCGCGTGGATATCTCCATAAGCAAACCCGATATCGAACTTGTGGCTGTGAGGATTACAGATAACGGATCGGGGATCTCGAAACATGATCTTGCACATATATTTGAACCGTTCTACTCGACGAAGGGCGAATTCGGAACAGGTCTGGGATTGTCAATAACGCGGGATATTGTGCGAAGGCTGGGTGGTACAATCGACGTAGAAAGCCAGGTTGGGGAGGGTACAACATTCATGGTCGTTTTACCAATAAAGGAAGATGAACGAGAGGTGTAATCATGTCGGATTTCAAGGTATTGTTCGTTGATGATGAAGAGGAGTTGGTGAAAACGATCGTGGAGCGACTCGGATACAGAGGAGTGGAGGCAGAGTATTCTCTTACCGGACCGGAGGCACTCGAAAAACTGGAATCGAGTATTTTTGATGTCGTGGTTCTGGATGTCAAGCTGCCCGGAATGTCTGGAATCGAGGTTATGGAAAAGATGCAGATAAGTCACCCTCAAATCCCGGTGCTGATGATAACGGGACATGGCGCTCCCGCTGAAGAGGAGGATATCCCGGAGGGAGCAATTGACTATCTTCCCAAGCCGATAGACCTTGAAATACTTCTCGGCAAAATAAAAAAGGCAGTTGAGAAAATTGAGCAAAAATAATACATCATCTGATGAACAACTGCTGAGAGAGAGAAGTCTCGCTTTTTTCGGAGCTGTTGTTGCATCTGTCTCACATGAACTGAATAATGTCATCTCGATTGTGGATCAAAGCTCCGGTCTGCTCGAAGATTTCGCCTTAATGTCCGAGAGAGGGAAGACTCCGCCTCCCGAAAAACTTCGCCTGGTAGCTGACCGGGTGGGACGGCAGACTCAGCGTGGCTTGGAGATCATACAGCGCCTGAATACGTTTGCACATTCTCCCGATTATCCAAAGAATGAATGTAATATAGTCGATGTTGTGAGAAATATAACAGCGCTCTCCGAGCGGCTCGCAGATCTGAAAAAGGTAAAACTCGAAATCTCTCTTCCCGACAGAGAGCTTCAGATGCTCATTGATCCGTTCAGTTTTCAGCATCTGTTTTTTTCCATCATCCGAAGAATGCTCGACTGTTCGGAGAGCGGTGAGCAAATCTCGGTTTCGGTCGTGGAAGAGGGTGGCGAATGCATAGTTATTATTGAGAGTACAATTGCGAAGTATGAATATAAATCTGATGAGCTTGATATACTCCTGTCCGGTCTTGTGCCGGTAAGATTGATATCGGATTCGGGTGGTGGAACCACTACTATAACTCTCGCATTGGGAGATGGGACTGCCTGATTGATTTGGAAGTGACAAAAATCTGCGTCGGAGGATATAATGGAATCTGCACGGGTTCTTATTGTGGACGATGAAAAGGACTTTCGCGATACACTATCCGACAGGATGGAGACGCGCGGGATGTCTGTCGACTGCGCCGAGAGCGGAGTTGTGGCTGTTGAAATGGTCAAGAGCAATAAATATGATGCCATCGTGCTCGATCTCGCCATGCCGGAGATGGACGGATTAGAGACTCTGAAGCACCTTCTGGCTTATGAACCGAATCTTCAGATAATAATGCTGACCGGTCACGGTTCGGTTAAGGACGGGGTAGCGGCGGTGAAGGCGGGAGCTGTCGATTTTATCGAGAAACCGGCTGACATCGAATCGCTCGTGAAGAAAATCCATGACGCCAAAGCCGAAACAATGGCGAGATTCGAAAAAGACCTCGATGACAAGATTTCTCAGTTGATTAAACGAAAAGGCTGGTAGATTATATAGAGGTGATAAAGGGGGAGTATTAAAACCGCATCTGCAGTTCAGGGACTTTATTTAGTTAACAGAAAACTTATCGGACTTAACTCGGTGGATACTGTTCTGGAGAAATATCTAGAAAGTGAGAAACCCCGATTGTTTATCGGGGCTATTTCTTTTTGTTGAGTAGGAATTTAACACCAGCTTTTTGTGCTATCTTCTTGATTGTTCCATAGAATTCGTCGTGTGAGAGTCCAGAGTTATTGATGATGCGTTTCATTTCACGAACGCCAAAGTCTTTATCACCCATATTAACATGGACATTTGGTGGATCACCATCCGGAACATCTAATTCATAAATCAGATGATCCCCGGTTTTATTCGCTATTTTGAAGCCCCGTTTCTCAAGTATAGTGCAAACCTGTTTTGGTTTGAGTGGGAGATATCGTCTGGGCAAAGTTGAACGTTCCTATGTCTATAGGCATGAATTGCTTACGAGTGGCGAGGTTCTCTTCGGCCTTGGTCTGTAGTTCCCTCAGCTTTAGAACTTCTTTTTCGATTTCCTCAAATTCCTTTATCAGATCAGGATGAGAAGATCTGTATATCTTTTGCTCCCAGTTGTCCGGATACTTCTCAATCTTGTAGTCCAAATATACATCGATTGCCTCGGTGAGTTTTCTTACTGACTCTTCGGCCGTTTTTCCTTGTGCAGTGAGGCTCAGATTAATACATACAGAAACGAACCTACCGTCATCCTCTCGTTTTGTGAAGCCCCAGAAGACAATAGTCTTAGACTCTTTTTTTGTCCCTTTCATTATGCGGCTCCAATCATGCAGGTCGTTTTGGCTTGTGAATCCAGACCTCTCCACAAAGCCTGAAATTAAGCCCGGACATGTAGGTTTTTACCTTATCAGACACCTTGTCAAATTATCGGCATATTGTCTTAAAAGTCAAGTCCAAAATGTATACGCAGCATTTTGAGAGTTGTTCAGGTAAAAAGAGGGTGGTTTACAGGCTTTTTCCGGGTATAGTTGCAGGTGTATCCGAAAAAACAACCTATTGTTGTATATGCCAACAACTTAAGATGGCTTTCCATCAGTATGAGCTGTAAGGTTGTGAATTTCATGCATCTGACACAACGAAGCAACTCTGCTATGTATTAGTAGCTATTGGGAATGGGTATGCCGTACTAACAAACCATGCTGGATTTGACAGTCATAACTTATATCGTATGAACCCTTTCCCATTGAGAGACTGTACATATTTATTGGCAGATAAAGAAAACAACCATTATTGAGTATGCAAAATGTGGTCTTAGTGAGGCTGTAGAGGGCTTGTGGTTCGTAAGTTGTTGAACAACAAAGCACCGGACGGGACTCGAACCCGCGACGTTCAGCTTGGGAAGCTGACATTCTACCACTGAATTACCGGTGCTTGTTTATCCATGCGCAATTTACCCGGCACGGCATTCTCAGTCAAGATATATCAGCGGCACATTATCGGAATCATCTTGTATATGAACCATGCGGGTATATATTGTCCCGTGCTCGTTGGCGGTCCAATTGGCGGATCGTCAGCCAAACCGTATCGAGGTGTGATGCTTGTACTGAAATCAACAGTGGATGATGAGTTTCTCACCGAGCAGGGAATTATCTCCGGATCCAAACTGCTCAAGGTGAATGGGGAGGACATCTGCGATATTCTCGATTGGGAGTATTACGCCTCCTCCGATGAACTCATCCTGCTGTTCGAGAGTATCGACGGCGAGATGATCGAGCTTGAGATAGAGCCGGATGATCTAATCGAACTCGAACTGGAATTCGAACAGGAGAGAGTGAAAGTCTGCCGTAACCAGTGTGTGTTCTGTTTTATCTATCAGCTACCCAAAGGTTTGCGGCGAGCACTGTATGTAAAGGATGAGGACTATCGGCTGTCGTTCAGGTACGGTAATTATATCACGCTGACCAACTTGACCGAAGCGGATTTCGAGCGTATTGAACGGCAGAGATTGTCTCCGCTATATATCTCAGTGCACACAACGAATGAACCTCTACGCAGCGAAATGCTCGGTCGGGATGATATCCCGGAACTGGCTCCGCAGATAAGCCGGTTGGTGGATGCGGGTATCGAGCTTCACACTCAGATTGTGCTGTGTCCCGGTATAAATGATGGTGATGAACTGGAGCGTACTATAATAGATCTGAAGCAATATCATCCGGGAGTCGGATCGGTCGCAGTTGTACCGGTTGGATTGACCACCCACCGGGATCGTCTTCCGAAACTCGATCCTGTAACACCGGAGATTGCTGCAAGGGTACTCGACCGGATAGACTCTATCTCGAATGCTAATCTCCGGGATATCGGAACGCGTTTTGTTTATCCGGCGGATGAGTTCTTCATTCTCGCGGATCGACCTATTCCCGAAGCTGAGTACTACGGGGATTTCCCGCAGGTGGAGAATGGTGTCGGAATGGTACGGCAGCTTCTCGATTCGGAGCCAGCCGAAGATATTGAGTTCGATCCGGCGGTTCGCATCACTGTTTGCACCGGGACTCTCATCGAGAATATTCTGAGCAGCGTTCTCGCGGAGAAGTGGCGGGATGTACGCGGTTTAAGCTGGGAAATTATACCGGTGCGCAATATACTGCTGGGAGAGAGCGTGACTGTATCCGCTCTTCTATCCGGAGGGGATATTGAGGCTGCATTGAAACAGAGTAATCAAAAGAGTGATATTGTGATCGTACCTCCGGACAGTCTGAATGATGACGGACTTTTTCTCGATGACATGACCCTCGCTGACCTTGAGAGCGAGTTCGGTATGCGTTTCGTTGAGGCGGAGTATTCGCCCGCAGCGACTCTCGTGAAGCTCAAAATGGAGTATGGATTGTGAATCGTCTTCCGGTTGTAGCGATAGTGGGTCGACCGAATGTCGGCAAGTCGACACTGTTTAACCGTATCATGCAGTCGCGGATTTCGGTTGTTGATAATATGCCGGGAGTCACACGGGACCGTGTATATGGTGTCGCCGACTGGAACGGCAGGGAATTCCATCTGATCGACACCGGTGGTTTTTTACCGGGCAGTGAGGATGTGATCGAACGCATGGTTCGCGAGCAGGCGGAGATTGCTATTGAGGAAGCCGATCTGATCTTGTTTATGGTGGACTGCCGGGTGGGTATGACTGATCTCGATCAGGGTATCGGGAATAAACTCCAGAAGACGAATCGCCCTGTTATTGTCGTGGCTAACAAAGCCGATACAGAGGTTCATCAACTCGGAGTCGGCGAATTCTATGGTCTCGGTCTGGGTGAGCCGATAGATATTGCCGCCGCTAACGGCTACAATATCGGGGACCTTCTCGACCGAGTGATGGATTCAATCCCGGAAACGGAACCGATTCCCGAAACCGACAGCCTTAAGATTGCGATTGTAGGCAGACCGAATGTCGGGAAGTCGTCATTTGTGAATTTCGTTTGTGGAAAGAACCGTCAAATTGTCACCGACATCCCCGGCACGACCCGCGATTCGGTTGATACGGAGATTGAGTACGAGGGGCAGCGGTATATTCTTATTGATACCGCAGGACTCAGGCGAAAATCCAAGGTGAAGGAGAACCTCGAATTCTATACCACACTGCGGACGATTAAGGCTGTGCAGAGAGCGGATGTCGTAGCGGTGCTGATCGAGGCTCATGAGGGGCTGCTTCATCAGGATATACAGGTAATCGAGCAGGTACATGAATTCAGGAAAGGCGCACTGCTTGTTGTGAACAAATGGGACCTGTTGGAAGAGAAGACAACCTCGCTTGCAGCGGAATACGCCGAGTCGATAAGGAAAAAGATACCGACATTCGGGTATCTGCCGATTGTATTTATCTCTGCGAAAACCGGGCAGCGGACAGTGAATGTGCTAAAATACTGTTCGGAGGTTGATGCACGACAAAATTTCCGTGTACAGACATCTGAATTGAACCGATTTCTTGAATACGTGGTGAACAAGAGACATCCCGCTGCCGTGAAGGGGAAATACATCAAGCTTCATTACATAACACAATCCGAAGTCAAGCCGCCGACATTTGTAATTTTCTGTAACTACCCAAAGCTGCTACAGAGACAATACCTGCGATATATCGAGAATCGGATGAGGGAAACCTGGGATTTTGAGGGTGTGCCGATCCGGATCAAGGTCAAGTCCGGGAAGAGAAGATGAGCGTAACACCGGACAAGAGAGACATCACCGATTCTTCTCTGGGGGAGATGGAATCTCTTGCCGGGGAGCTGACCGGTAAACGATTCGCGGGGCGGCAGCTATTTAGCTGGATTCACCGTCATCATACATCCGATTTCTCGGAGATGACGAACCTGTCGAAGGAATTCCGTTCTTATCTCAATGAGGCATATACTATCAAATTGCCAGATGTCGAGCAGACACAGGAATCCGGGATAGACGGCACGAAAAAATACCTGCTGTCACTTCGGGATGGAGAGAATATCGAGACTGTGTTCATCCCCGGCAGACGGAACACTATATGCGTTTCGAGTCAGGTGGGGTGTCCTCTCGGTTGCAGGTTCTGTCTTACCGGGACAATGAAGCTGAAGCGCAATCTTACACCCTCCGAGATTGCGGGACAGATTTACGCTGTGGATGAGATGCTCAAACAGGGGACGGATGCGTTCCAGAATATAGTATTCATGGGAATGGGGGAGCCGTTCCTGAACCATGATGCTGTCATGGCCGGTATTGACATGATATGCGATGACCTCGGAATGGGAATTGCGATGAAGCGGATTACAATCTCGACGGTCGGGATCATCCCCGGAATCTATCGACTCGCAGATTCACATTCGAAAGTTCGCCTCGCCGTTTCGCTACACGCCGCAGATAATGATCTTCGCACAGAGATTGTCCCCGTCAACCGCAAATATCCTCTGTATGAGCTTAAGGAGGCGATGCAGTATTACACGCAGCAGACCGGTGAGCGGTTGACACTTGAGTATTGCCTGATTGGTGGGATCAATGATTCAATTTCGTGCGCTAAAGACCTCGTAACATTCATACACGGGCTATCCTGCAAGATCAATCTGATCCGCTACAATCCGGCACCGGGACTCCCGGATGATTTTGCTGGACCGAGTGAGGAATCCGTGCAGGCATTCATGGATTATCTCTATCCTCGCTGTCCAGCGGTTACTCTCCGCAAATCGATGGGGAGCGATATACTCGCGGCGTGCGGACAACTTGCCAACTCGACCGCGAAATCCTGAGAAATTGGTTGACTGAAATCTTTTCCTCGATTAGTTTATCCTTCGACAGATTCGGTGCAGTACGCTTAATAGGGAAGACGGTGCGAAGCCGTCGCAGCCCCGCTACTGTAACCGGTTACGAAAGCGAGCATGCCGACTGAGGTTTGCCACTGCCTTTGGGTGGGAAGGCGCTCGCAAGTAGGTTGATCCGGAAGCCAGGAGACCTGCCGAATCCAAATCGTTAACCTTATCCTTGCGCGGGCAGGGCTGAGAGTCACACGAGATTTTCAACCTTTGCATTCGCGTTGCATGAGGCCTTTAATGAGGTTGTCACGGCTTCTTGCGACGATTTTTCTGACGCTGATAATGACCGATCCGGCTGTCGGTCAGTCTGATCTTAGTGTACGTGGGATGATAGTTGACTGCCACAACTCACACCCCATTTCGGATGCCGAGATCACATTCGACAGGGTAGCCCTTCGAATCGAAACCGATGGTGACGGGAGTTTTGCTGTATTCGGACTTCCGGAGGGGTATTGTATCGCAACCGTTTCAGCCCCGGCATACCACACTCGCGATGATGTCAAAATCCGTATAGAGGGGGATTTCACCGAATCAATAACAATCTGTCTCGAACCGATTGTCTATTCCGCAGAATCGCAGCAAGTGGTTGCCGAGAGGGATGTACCGGAAATGAAAGGGAGAATCATCGAGTCCGGTTCACCTGAATTCGAGTCAGCTGTTACGCTCGGTGATCTGCTGGATGATATACCGGAACTGGAAGTGCAGTACGCCGGGAGTACTTCGGGTGAGGCGAAGGTTTCGGTGAAGGGGGGACCATCTAAAGAGGTGCTGGTCCTGCTTAACGGCGTTAGCATCAATTCACCGATAACCGGCGAGGCGGATATCAACTCGATCCCGCTTGGTTCGGTTAATTGTGTGGAGTTCCGTGAGGGGGGAGAGTCCGCAACATTCGGAGCCGGCGCTGTTAGCGGAGTGCTCTCGATTAAAACCGTAGCCGAGAGAATATCTGAAATATCACTCGATGGTCTTGCGGGGCAATATGATGAAGAATCATGGGGTGGTGGTGCGAGCTTGGAATTGGGTAAATATGGTTCTGTCAGTGCGGCGCGATCAGGATATACTGCAAGCAACGATTTCTTTTTCGATGATCTGAAGGGAGATACTCCTCGAAGAGACAACGCCGATATTTGGCGTTTGAATGATAACTACTCGACATCATTTACACTGGGTAAACTACCCCGCTTCGATTTGTCGTATAATAGATTCGAACAACGAAACGGTATCCCCGGGTTTCAGTACCAGTTGAATCCACTGGCTCGCAAAAGCGAAACGCGCAGTATACTTTCAGTTCATACCCGGACGGATAGACCGGGATGGTATCTTGATACGCGGTATTCATTCAAGGATTTCAAGCAGGGGTATGTCGACAGCTTCAGCTACATGAAAACGGACAACGAATATCTCAACGACCTGCATCAAATCAACACAGAAATGGGCGTCAACCTGCCTCACGGGACATTAGTGTCGGCGGGACTGACAGGAGCGTACGAGACCTTTGGCATAGATAATAATTTATCACCCGACCTGTCGTTTGAGGATGTTGTCGAGCGGAGACTCTCCGCGCTGCTGTCGGTTCGTAAACAGTCGCATATAATTGAGGAGGATGTAAAGACAAGTGTGAATCTGCATGGAAGACTGAGGAGTGATATATCCAGCTTCAATGGTCCCGTATATTCACCCTCAATATCCGGTGGTGTAGAGGTGGAGAAGTGGTGTACACTGAGACTCGATGCCACTTATGGGAAGTCATACAGGACGCCGCTTTATTCATCACTTTTCTGGATGGATGGCGCGTTTGCTGTCGGGAATCCCGATCTCGAACCGGAGCGGCTTGAACAATCCGAAGCGAGCATCAGTGTGACATTCCCGATTGCCGGGCAACTCTGTCTTACAGGTTTATATACACATTCCTCATACCGTGACCTGATCTACTGGCACAGAACCTATGATAACAAGTTTACACCGAGGAATTTGTCGGGGGCTTTGATATACGACCGGACATTCAGAGCCGACTGGGACATCGATCCTATTGGGATAAGGGTGTCATACAGCAATACAGATCAGATTTCGAAGAATCGGTCCTGGATAGCTGCCCGTCATGATATGCAGTTGGTGTATCGTCCGCGATATCTTCAGCATTTCTCAATCAGCCATTCCAATCGTTTTTTCGATATCGAGTACCGTTTGAGACACAGCTCGAAGCGTTACATTCGGGACGCCAACACGAAAGAGCTGGAGGGCTTTACTGTCGCTGATCTGGCAGCCGGAGTGAAATGGAACACCAATTTGTTCTCGGTGCGGTTGCAGTATGATATACACAATCTCACGAATGAGGAATACCAGTTAATTGAACGATATCCGCTACCGGGCAGGCGATGGAGTCTTGCCGCCCGGATAACAGTACCCATCGAACTCCGCTGAGAGGAGAAATCACATGAACCACAGACTACTTGTTTGCCTGAGTATTACACTGCTCATTCTCATCGATCCGAGTATAAAGGCTGATGACCTGTTTGTAATAAACGGTCTCGCGGAGACATTGAGTGAAGTCGACCTTGATGAGGGAACAGTACAGAACAACATTCTGACTCTCGGTTTATATCCCAACGATATAATCATCATCCGTGATTCGGCATACATACTCAATTCCGGCTCGGATGATCTCTATGTCTACGACTTGATAGATCAACAACTCGTAAATGTTCACGACATCGGATCGGGGCGGAATCCGTATCGTTTGATAGAAGTCGATACGGACACTCTTCTGATTACCAACTGGTATACAAGCACTCTCACGAAGATGACTATATCTGGAGAGATCATCGGCGAGTACGATGCAAGCGGTGATTATCCGCAGGGTATGCTGGTGATGGGTGATACAACATATTTCACGACTGTCGCATTTGTCTGGCAGGATACATCCTATAATGAAGGTGCTGTTATGGCATGGGACAACAGCGGAGATTCCGCGGTGGCGGTTTGTCCGGTTGGTGATAATCCGAATGACCTTACCCTCGGTCCCGATGGTGATCTCTGGGTCTGCTGTACAGGTCAATATGACGGTACCGGTTCTGTTTACATTGTTGACCCGTTACTGATGGCAGTTGAGGATTCCATACTCACGGGTGGAGATCCGACAGATATCATCATTACCGACAATGGTGTTGTGTTTCTTGCCGCTGGCGGGGGATGGTGGCCGTCCGGAAGCAGCGGCTATTTGTTTACGATTGATGCTGTTACTCGAACACTTCTTCACGGATCGACCGATCCGATTCTAACCGATGGTGGACCGATGACCGTAATTGCAGCTTCCGATTCGACCGTTTTCAGTTTCAATTTCGCGGCAAATACTGTAACTGAAGTCGACAGCGGCGGTGTTGAGATTCGATCATTTGATGGTGGGGATGGTGTCCAAACCGGTGCGATTTGGTTTGAATCTCAGGTTGTGTGTGAATATGCGAGGGGAGATGCTGACGGCTCAGGAGGAATTGATATCGACGATGTGGTCTACCTGATCTCATATCTGTTTGCGGGCGGACCGGAGCCGGTTCAGTGTAAGGGAGTCGTTGTAACGGATGTCAATTGTTCCGGGGTTGTTGATATTGATGATATCGTGTATTTGATTCAGTGGCTCTATGCAGGTGGACCGGAGCCGTGCGAATATTAGGTTTATGAAATGGGCTTTTGATCTGCGGGAATCTGTGATTCGAAGTTATTGCCGTTGTGATTGATTTCGGTTTTGGGGAGAATTACGGTAAATGTTGTTCCGATGTTCTCTTCCGTTTCAAAGAATATTTCGCCGTGGTATCTGTCGACTATGTGTTTGCAGGCGAGAAGACCAAAACCCTCGCCGCCTTCTCTGCATGAAACCCTGAAATCGAATATCTTGGGTTGTATCTGCTTCGGAATACCTCTCCCATTATCGGAAATGATGAGAATCGCGGATTCACCATCCTCTGAGACCCGAGTGCAGATTTCTATAACAGGATTCTCATGACATCCCTCATTAAGCTCGTCCGCAGCATTGTTGAGAAGGCTGACTATGATCTGCTGAATAGGACCAATGTGTGCCTTAAGAGGAAGCATCTCATCTGTGAATTCTGTTCTTATCTTGATATCATCGAACCTGTTCTGCGGTTTGAGAAATGACACCATCTGTTTGACAGTTCTGCTTAATTCGCAATGATCGTATCCGGAGTCTTTGACCTTGCCAAATTCGGTCAGGCAGTCCGTGAAGGTTGCAATCTTTGCGAGTGTATCTCTCATGAGTTCGGATTTCTCGAGTAGTTTGTCGGTTTTGCCGGTGTTGAGAAAGAGGGGGATCAGTTCTACGTTGCCCATTAAGATTGTGAGATAGTTGTTTATTTCGTGGGCTATTTCGCCGGCCATATCACCTCGGGTGAGCATCCGATCGAGACTTACAGCATCGAACAGGGTCTCCGATTCAGTGCGGGATGCCCCTCCGAGAACCAGTACATAGGCGTACGATGTATTCTCTCGTTCTTCAATAAGTGGTATCAATGAAATGTGTACTTTTGATTTTCGTGTCTGGTTGGAGAGCAGAAATTCACCATGAATCGGGTTTTCATCAATGACAGCCTTTTTAAGTCGCTCGAATTGGCCCGGCTCGATCAGAAGCTGAAGATATTGAAGAAGATTCCTGCCCGTAATATTTACCCCGTTTGTACCGAAATCGGCCATCAGGGATTCGTTCGCATAGACTACATTGAAATTTGCATCTGATACCGCGATTCCTGATGGAGCGTGTTCAAAAACAGAAGAAACAAACCGGACTACAGATATAAGGGTAGGGGCGTCGCCAATTTTGGGTTTTAAATTCATCGCTATTCCCGGCTCTTTGATGCGAGAGTTCGATATCGCAAGTTGTTTCGATCTATGTTGTTAGTTGCGGGAGATATTGGCTTCGGCTCATACTCCGGCATTCCCTCCGTCATCATACTCTATCGGCATTTTCTCAGATATCATAATGATCTGAAACAATAAATTGGTTCTTTGAAGAGAGAATATTCGATTTGTATATGTTACGGAAAACATCTTGTTATGGGATCATTATGAATCGGGTGAATCAATCCGGGCATGAGGATAATTCCAGATTCTGGATAAGCTGGTGCACATAGTGTGAAAACATGTGCAACAACTGTTTCATACTTCAACGATCAGGAAGCATTGAGCGTATCATTACTGGACACTTAAAGTGATTAGGGTAGCAAGGTTGATTAAGTTGTTGTCAGGTGAATAGATAGGTTGTGTGGTCCGACAGCAGCAATTACAGGCGTTTGAATTAAAGTTCTACTTTAGGCGGCATGACTCTTGCTTTATCAGTGTACGGACAACAACAACGACAGGGGTACTTGACAAGTGCAAGTACAAATTTTGGGAGAGGTGTGTGTTGGACGCAGTCCAACCACCTGACGTTAGAGTCGGGCATCCCCCCTCCGCCTCTCCCAAACTAAATTTACCGCGAGACTTAAAGCCTCGCGGTTCCTTTTTGGGTGGATTTTCAGTGATTAGTCGTGCTTCAGGCTGACAACTGTAACGCCGCTGCTGCCCTCACTGATATAGCCAAGCCTGAAATCATCCACAAGCGGATGTTTTGAAAGAAATCTTTTTATTCCCTCACGGAGAGCACCGGTTCCCTTGCCGTGAAGAATGTAGACTGTGTGGAGATTCGCGATGGATGCACGGTCGAGGAATCTGTCGACGGCTTCGGAAGCCTCCTCGACGGTCATTCCCCGTACTGAGATTTGCGATGTTATTTCTTCATCAAACGGGGCGTAATTGACTCCAGAAGGTATAACTGGTTTCTGCCCGGAATCTGAGATTTTCCTTATCATATCAGCTTTGACTGATGAAACCATATTACCTATCTGCACTTTCCATGATGCGGTTTTCGACTCCTCTTCGATCAGGTATCCTTCAGCCTGAATCGTCTCCACCCAGACTTTATCACCCGGATGCAGGTCTTGCTTGACCTGCTTTTTCGGTTCGGATGTATGGGTTACTTTCGTGCGCTCAATTTTGTCTTCGATATTGCGGAGTTGCCTGTGAGCTTCCTTAACCGATTTATCGTCCGCCCGCTGTTCACGGATCTGCTTAACGAGGTTCTCCAATTCTCTGCGGGTTTTTTCGACAATATCTTCCGACTCCTCGATGTTTTTAAGTTCTAATTCCCGCTTCTGTTCTTTTAGCTTCGATTCAAGTTTTCGCAGTTCCCGTTTTCTTTCATCAACAGCTTTCTTTTTCTGTTCGAGTGATCTCTGCTGTTGTCTCGATATTCGCAGTTCCGCTTCAAGTTTCTCGATTAAGGTCGAGAGACTGCGCTCCTGTGTGCCGACAAGCCCATTTGCTGTTTCGATAACTTCAGGTGGCATTCCGAGACGTTTTGCGATGTCTATCGCATAGCTCGATCCGGGTATCCCGACGCTGAACCTGTATGTCGGTTTCAGGGTGTCGTTATCGAACTGAAGAGATGCGTTCTCGACGCGTGGATATTTCTCCGGGAGAGTTTTAAGCGCGGAGTAGTGAGTCGTAACCAATGCAAGAGCGCCATGTTCGACGATGTATGCAATTATCGCTTCACCGAGAGCGGCTCCCTCTTTCGGATCTGTCCCGGCGCCGATTTCATCGAGGAGGACAAGAGTGTGAGAATCGAGAGATTCGAGTGCGTCAATAATCCTCTTGAGGTGAGACGAGAAAGTCGACAGGGACAACTCGATTGATTGCTCATCACCAATGTCTGCGAAGACTCGCTCGATTGTTCCGATCTCGGAATTTTCGGAAGCCGGTATTTGAAGACCGGCACGAGCCATAAGAATCAGCAGTCCGAGGGTTTTAAGTGCGACGGTTTTGCCACCCGTGTTGGGACCGGTGACAATTAGAGCGTCATGTTTGCCACCGAGCGAGACAGAGAGTGGAATAACATCGGACGACTTTTGTGCCTGACGCAGGAGAAGAGGATGACGAGCTTTGATAAGCTTCACCCGATTCTGGTCGACAACTTCCGGACGGTTACCGTCGAGTTCTATCGAGAGCAGGCCGCGTGCATGGATAAAGTCGATTTGCCCTGCTATTTTGTAGTTCTCCCGCATTTTATCGAGATCTTCTCGAATGAGATCGGATATTTCGAGCAGTATCCGCTCGATTTCCTGTTCTTCGCGCTTATCGAGCTCGCGGAGTCGGTTGTTGAGTTCGACTGTTTCCATCGGTTCAACAAAAAGTGTAGCACCCGACTTGGAGCGGTCGTGTACCACGCCAGACCGTGCGTACATGTCGCTGTCCGCAACCGGTATTACATATCGCCCATCTCTGATTGTTACAACATCATCCTGCCTGGAGCCGACTCTCGGACGGGACCTGATGATCTGTTCGAGTTTGCTTAGAACCTTGCTCTGCGTCGAGCCGCGCTCGATTCTTATGCGACGGAGTTCGTGGGAAGCCGAGTCTTTAATTTCTCCCGTTTTATCTACAGCTCTGTCAATTGCAGAGACAATCTCAGGAAAGAGACTGATACCGTTGATAACGGCTGCGAGCAGGGGATATTTGTCCCGCTTGTTCTTGATGTATTTCTTCAGCCGTCCACAGACTTCAAGAAAGATCGATATTTTAAGCAGACTCTCCGGATCGAGAAATGTTCCTTCAACGGAAACTCTCTCGAGATTGTGATCGGTATCATCAAGCCGCTGTAGAGGGAATGGTTCCTCATATTTCAGAATCTCAACAAGCTCCGTAGTTTCATCCAGACTCTTCCGGACTTCACTGTTATCGGAGAGTGGACTGATCTTAAGGCAGAGTTCTTTCCCGAGTGGTGTCAGGGTTTTGCCGCTGAGAATAACCTGTATTTTGTCGAATTCGAGAATTTCAAATGTGTTTATGTTTGCCATGTCTCTCCTCGTGACTTCGGCAAGATATCAGTTGTTACGACTATTTCAAGTGTATTTCGGAGTATATTGGGCTGAAATGGAGTTTCCGGTTCGAAAAACATTGTATCATGTCAGAACCGTTTGGAACCAAACCCCTTATGTCGGTTAAAACTTATAAGGTTTAGCCTTGACAGGGTACGTCTAATGTGTATTTTCTCTGTTTAATCAAAGGCTTTGCCTGGTTTTTTAAGGAGTAATTGATGTACGCAATATTCGAAACCGGTAATGTCCAGTTTCGCGCTGAAGAGGGCGACGTTGTTCGTATCCCTCGAGTGGAAGCCGAGGCGGGTGACAAGTTGACGTTCGACAGAATCTTGCTCGTACGAGGCGGTGATGAGACCAGAATAGGAACTCCGCATGTGGAGGGCGCCAGCATAGAGGCTGAGGTCTTGAAAAACGGTCTCGGAGAGAAGGTCGATATTTTCAAGATGAAACGTCGCGCAACCTACAGGTTGCACAGAGGCCATCGTCAGCAGTTCACAGAAGTGAAAATCGACAAAATCAACGCATGAGGTGACAATTTGCCTCCTGGCAGAACCGACTCACGGATGAACCGAGTTCGGCTACAGATATTCCTTGCGCTAATGATTGTCGGTCTTGCATCGATTGTGGTGAGTGCGCAGGAGTTCTCGCAGGAATATACAGTATCAAGCGTAAGAGTGGTTGGCGCGGAGAGTGTTGATGAAACACTCGTTTTAAGTGTTGCTGATATTCCTGTTGGATCAATTCTGACATCCACCGCCACACAGGATGCAATCAAGAGCATATATGGTCTTGGGTTGTTCGAGGATGTTAAGATCGAGGGGGATGTTTCCGGCAATCAGGTAGATATCAGAATAGTCGTCAGGGAATACCCTCGTCTCCGTAATATTGTAATAGATGGGAATGACGAATTCGATGATAAGGACTTGACGGAGCTTATCACGATAAAGGCTGGACAGGTTGTCACGCCGAACAGTCTCCAGAACAGTATCAATGCCATGCTCGGCAAGTATCGAGAGGATGGTTATTTCCTCGCTGAAATAGAATCTGATCTCGAAGTGCTCCCGGATGATCCTACCCGTGTTGATGCTGTTTTCACGGTTGACGAAAAAGACAAAGTCAAGATCAAGACCATCGAGTTTATCGGAAACGAAGCATTCGATGATGGTAAACTGCGTGGCGAGATGGGGAACAAGCAGAAGAGCTTTTTTCGTTCCGGCAATTTCAATCGTGAGAAATTTGCCGAGGACAAAGATAAAATCGTCGAGTTCTACAATAAGAAGGGGTATGTTGACGCTTACGTCATAAAAGATACCCTGATCCTCGATGAGAGCCTGAAGCGTCTGCACATCAAGATTTGGGTCAGCGAAGGCCGCAAGTACCGTTTCGGTGAGATGAATTTCACCGGAAATGAACTATACACGGCTGAGCAGCTTAAATCGGTCCTCAAGTTCAAAGAGGGCGATGTCTACAACCGCGAGAAGTATGAAGAATCAGTTGGCGAGATGTATTCCCTGTATCAGGAAGAGGGGTATATACATGCTCGCATTTTCGATAATCTCGCGACTCAGGACTCGACGGTGGCGATGACATTCGAGGTCTCCGAGGGAGTGCCCGCTGAAATCAATCTTATAAAAATCGAAGGCAATACGAAAACCAAGGAGAAGGTGATCCGTCGTGAACTTTTCAGTTCACCCGGAATGAAATTCAGAAGATCGATTCTGGTTCGCTCGGTTAGAAACGTAATGCTGCTGAATTACTTCGAAACCGTAGAACCGGATTTCAATATACTCGAAAATGGTGATGTTGATCTTATCATTAAGATTAAAGAAAAACCAACGGGGCAGTTCAATGTCGGCGCCGGTTATTCCGAGCAGGACAATCTGGTTGGAACAATCGGGCTTGGAATACCGAATTTCAGGGGGAACGGTCAGAATGTAAGCCTGCAGCTCGAGTTTGGTTCGGAGCGCAATTCATTCTCACTCGGTTTTACCGAACCCTGGCTGTTTGATACCCCAACAACTTTTGGAGCCGATGTCTACACTCTTAATCGTGACTGGTACGATGATTTCACGGAGGGGCGTCGTGGAGTTGGTATCCGTCTTGGGCGAAGAATCAAATGGCCGGATGACTATTTCACGATCTACTGGAGTTACAGCATCGAGGACGTGAAGTATTTCGATTTCGCATCCGATTATCCGACCGCCGAAGAGGACGCCTCGAGCCTTCGCCGGTATAACGAAGATTGGCTTAGAACGTCATCGACAGCGGTTACTGTGGTTCGGGATTCCAGGGACCTTGCGCAATTTGCGACTCGTGGTTCGGTCTTCCGTATTCGTGGGGAGTATTCCGGTGGTATAATAGGCGGCGACTGGAGATATAACAAGTATGAAGTGCAGTTTACCAAGTTCGTGCCGCTTATCTGGAATTTCGTTATTGCAGCCAAGGCGAAGTACGGTGTGTTATTCGCGCCGGATGGGGACGATATGGTACCGTACTCCGAGCGGTTCTCTCCCGGAGGCACGAACTCGGATGGATTCATACGCGGATATGATGATGGCAGTGTCACTCCGAAAACAGCATCGGGTTCATACCTGAGAGGTCGCTCGATGGCTGTTTACAATATCGAGTTGCAGTTCCCGGTTGTATCACAGCAGATATATGCTCTTCTTCTTGCGGATGCGGGTAATTCGTGGCTTACTCCGGGGGATATCCGACCGTTCGATCCCGGATCACTGTATGGTTCTTATGGCGTCGGTTTCAGACTCGTGGTTCCCGCCGTAGGAATTATCGGTTTCGATTTCGCGAGAGGTATTAGTACGGCTGATAATGGCTGGCAGCCGCACTTCCAGATTGGAACTACATTTTAGCGGACGAAATAATTCGGACAATACCAATAGATTATCACAGTAGTATGAAGAGGAGTTACAAGCAAATGATAACAAGTGTTCGCGGCAAGGTAATGATACTCGTGCTCGGTGCTGTTTTCATGCTTCCACTTGCTTCCGAACTGTGCGCGCAGGAGGGAAGAATAGTCTACATCGACTCCTATCGCATACGTCAGGAATTCAAGGAATTCATCGAGGCACAGGAAGTCTTCAATGAAGAAATCGATGAGTGGAATGAGGAGGGGCTTGCCATGCAGCGCGAGGTTGATTCTCTTGAGACCTCACTCGAAAAGCAGAGACTTATTCTCAGTCCTGCCAAGCTCAAGGAAAAAGAAGACCTCATCGAAACCAAGAAAGCTGCACTGCAGAAATTCACAAATGATGTTTTTGGTCCAGGCGGCAAGGCGGAGCAGCGAAACGAAGCTCTAACCAAACCACTTCTTGACAAAATCACAACAGTTCTGGAAAAGATCGCTCTGGAGAATAACTATTCTTTCGTGTTTGACGCAGTCAATGGCAATATCGCCTATGCGCGAAAGAACCTTGATATTACGGATAAAGTTCTGGAGGAACTCGCAGAGATTCAGTAGACCGGATGGAATTATCTGTTGATGAAATAGCCCGGCGAATCGGGGGGACAGTCGTTGGTGACGGATCGGTAATTATTAACGGGCTTGCCGGAATAGAGGAAGCCGGTGCCGGGGAAATTACATTCGTTGCCAATCGCAAATACCTTTCGAACATCGAGACAACGAAAGCATCGGCTGTAATTGCAGGAGTCGATACAGAATCTACCGGTCAATCGGTGTTGATTCACCATAAAGACCCGTACTTCGCTTTCATGCAGGTTGTCAGGATCTTCCACCCACCAAAGAAGTATGATCCCTTCGTACATCCGACCGCCGTAATCGCTGAAGATGCGGAAATCTCTAACACCGCCCATATCGGTCCGAATGTCGTAATCGAGTCGGGAGTCAGGGTGGGAGCATCGAGTGCAGTTCTCGCGGGAACGTTTGTGGGAGAGAACGCTTCAATTGGGGAATCATGTCTTATCTATCCCAATGTGACAATCCGAGATCACTCTCATATAGGTGATCGTGTCATTATCCACTCCGGTACGGTTATTGGAGCCGATGGTTTTGGCTTCGCCACCAAGGATGGTGTGCACCATAAGATTGAACAGATAGGTCTTGTCAGGATTGAGGATGATGTCGAGATTGGCGCCAACTGTACCATCGACAGGGCTGCACTGGGTGAAACCGTTATCGGTGCCGGATCGAAAATTGATAATCTCGTTATGATTGCGCACAATGTCAAGATTGGCAGAGGATGTATAATTGTCTCACAGGTGGGGATATCCGGTTCAACAAAACTCGGAGATTATGTCGTACTTGCGGGACAAGCCGGTCTTGTCGGACACATTGAACTCGGTGACCGGGTGATAGTTGCCGCACAGTCGGGCGTTCCGAAAGACATTCCCGCAGGAACCATGGTACTCGGTACACCGGCCCGAGAAGCAATGCTACAGAAGAGGATTGAAGCTTGCATCGGCAAACTGCCGGATTTGGTTAAAAGGGTGAGATCGCTTGAGAAAAAACTAAAAGCATCCGAATCGGATGAGGATTAGTCCGCTTCAGTAATATAGTATCTGATTATCGTACCCGCTTCCCCGACAGCATAGAATGAGTTAGGATCGACTCCCCATATACCATACAGATCATTGCTCGTATTGCTCGCAAGGGCGGTCCATGAGTCGTTCCCGGTGTAGTGGATTACTGCACCGCTTCTTCCAACGGCAAAGGCATCCCTTGGGTAATATCCCCATACATCAAGCAGGTCACTCGTCGTTACCCTGGTCTGAACATCCCAGGAGGAGCCGTCGTATACGACAATGTACCCGTCAGCACCGACAGCGATGATATTTATCGAGCTGTAGGCTCTCAAGCCGAGGAAATAGTAATTCTCATTCTCGTATAGAGTCGACCAGCTCGATCCGTCGTATTTTCGTATGGTGCCGTCTTCACCGGCGGTGTACAGATTGCCGTGGGTGTCTCCGTCAATAGCGGCTATATAGAGATCGTCCGGTGTGTCTACTCTCTCCCACGATACGCCATCGAAATGGCCGACAATACCATAATCACCCGCAGCCCATATATCGGATGTGGATGTTCCCCAGATTGCAACATAATTAGCGAGGGTGTCGGTATCGACATACATAGTCTTCCAGAAATGCCCGTCGAAACGGAGTATTTTGCTCTGCGCGGCAGCATATATCGCATTGTCATGCGCAGCCCAGATTCCCATGATTGTGTCCTCGGAGTTGTATAGCATGGTCTGCCAGCCTGAATAGTATCGACTCACTATCGTGCCGCTGTTTCCGCCGGCATATACCCGGTTGGCTGAGATGCCGTCAATGTCCCTAAAAGTACTGCTTGTCAATCGAGGGAGTATCCGTGAAATGGAGGATAAATCCTCAACCTTATACACCGATCCGTTGTCACCGCAGAAATGGAAATCATTTTCATCCATGCCGTGAAGATCACGAACCTCTTCAACGCCGGGGAAGGGTGTAGTCCAACCGGAGATCGATCTTTGGTATACGTAACCACTCGAAGAGGTTACGAACAGAGTTGTCGGGGATGTTCCCCAGACAGAGGAGAGACTGTAATCTGTATCTATGTCATCAGATTCCCAATTGTTTATGGAGGATCCGTCATTGATGACCACTTTACCTTCCTGCCCGACTGCAAAAATGGAATCTCCAATCCCCCAGATGGCTGTCAGTGTGACGGATGTTGCCGTACTCAGTGTATCCCACGAGGAGCCGTCGTAATGGACAATCAGACCATCCTCACCGACAGCGAAATAATAATCGTTCGCATTGCCCCAGATTCCGAACAAGTCTCTGTCAGCCTCAGTATCGACCTCTTCCCATGCGGAGCCGTCATAGTGCAATGTGATTCCATCTCTGCCGACGATGTATATGTCATCTTCCGCCGTTCCGAAAATCGAAACGAGAGATGTCGTTGTATTGGATTCAACTTCCGTCCACGAATCACCGTCGAAATGAAGAATCAATCCCGCGCTTCCACAGACCCAGATATTCTCTGCGGATGTTCCCCAGATTCCGGTGAGTGCTGTAGTCAAATCCAGATCGTGGAGTGTGCTGTTGGAGCCCTCGATGGTAATCAGAGTGCCATAATCCCCAACTATGAATATTCTGCCAGTCTCGGAATCCACCCAAATAGAATTCAATGGATTTGACTGGGGCAGGGGGGATTGCCATTCGGGTGTCAATGCTATAGATGAGGTTCCCGAGCTGGAGGATGTTGATGATTCCTCCTCATAACATCCGGCAGCGATTAAGATTGTCAGTATCAGTAACGAGTATAGAGTACTTTTTAGTGTTGCCATCTACCGATCCCTGGCGAAGTTGGAAATTTACAAATTCATACATGGAATTGTACAAACCCATGTCTCCGTTGTTCGCAGAATATATCGGTGTGATCCGGTCAAGTCAAACTTAAACTGGATATCGAGGTGGAGAGGTGTTTTGTTACAATTGAAGCGACTATTTCATTAGCAGCATCTTGTTTGTTTCCGTAAAACTATCCGTTGAAAGACGGTAGAAATACACACCGGATGGAGCCTCTGAGCCATCCGCAAGAGTACCGCTCCATTCGACTCGATTTAAGCCCGCCGGATATTCTGAATCAGCTATGGTGGCTACATTCTGTCCGAGAATGTTGTAGACCGACAGCCTGACCTCCGATGCGTTCGGGAGTTCGAAAGAAATAGTCGTTGCTGCATTGAATGGATTTGGGTAATTCTGATACAGTGTGAATGGACCGGGTTTGATTTCGGGGGAGAGGGATGGATCCGTATAGAGATCACCGATAACAATTCTTCTACCGTGAGATTCAAGTTTGATACTTGGATAGACAGGGGTGTTGTTGATATATACCGTAACCATATCTCCGGGAGATGCAAGCATGTTGGATTCATCACAGTAGGCATCTCGCATATAGATAGGTGACAATTTCAACATATCATTTTTATATACTGCGCTGCCACAGATTTCTCCGTCATTCGTGCGAAAATCTATGTTCGAACCGTATATAACCGGAGTACCGTCAAGGGTCATGCCTCCACTATATACGAGGTTCCATTTCAGGCTTTGTACAGTATTATTGACGGCAACTCTTTCGGTTGTCGTAGTGAATGGTCTCACAGGTGAAAATTCCCATCCGGGGTACTGAAGTGAACCATCCGTTGATAACTTGGTGCAGTAACCGTAACCCGGGATCATCGAATCGAGAGTATTGAAAAGCTCATAATCCGGTACCCAAACCAATCCGTTGCTGCTAAATGAAAGAACCGTCTCCAGATTATCGTAGACTGACGCAAGTGCGGTTTCTATCTGCAGGCTGTCATCCGGCCAGTATGGGATTAGATTCCACCCACTCGAAACAACGATAAAATCATCCGTCTCGGGTGGAAATCCACAGATTTCGATTTGAATGTCCTCTGCCACCTTGACCCAGTACCCATAATGGTAATCAACGCTGTCGAGAGTGGAATACTCCGGCAGGGTTGAATCGTATATTAGGAGGCTGTCATCGATTGTGTAAATATATGTTATTGCGGACGGATTGGATGCGTGTGACAGGAGATCATCCAGTGATCCACTGAAATCCCTGCTCCATGAGATCAGATTCCATCCCTCATTAAGGTCGAGAGTGTCACATTCGGGTATTGCAGTATCGAGATGGAATTCACATATTTCAATCTTGTCCCCGAAACCGGTCCAGTACACCTCCGGAATTGTTGTTACACTTGTATTGTTTATCTTGAAAGATATCAGGTTGCCGGGATCGGCACCCTCATCAATTTCCGAAGTGTAAACATCATCTCTATAGATTGCCATAAAGCCGAATCCACCATCGGACCGAACTATGTATGTCCCGCAGTAGACACCATCCGGATCATAAGCCTTAACTGTGTCTCCGGGTGCTAAAGCTACACCATCAAGAGTTGGTTGATGGCAGTATACGTTAATCCAGTGGATTGTCGGTATTACTTCGTCATTGAGACTGTCCGAGTATACCGATATTGCCATACTCGACAGAAGTATTGAGACCACTGCAAATATTACAATATAACTGCTTCGCATGGCGCAGTCCTTTCATTGCCGCTATTTGAGTTGGGGAACAGGATAATGTTCACCCTTTTTAGTTGACATCGGAAGGTGTGAGAGATTGCTTTATCTCAAATGACAGCAAAGATTTAAGGTGTCTGCATCGTTTATAGAGTATAGTGGCATTACATATTCAGATAGATGCGGAGGAGTATATGAATGCACCGATAACAAACAGGGGCACATTGACGTGGCTCCTTCAGAGAATTTCCGGACTATTCCTCGTGGTCTTTCTCTTCACGCACATGAATATCAACCATCTGACACTGGGCGAACGACTGATAGACTTCACGCTGGTAAACGAACGGCTTGCAGGCTCAACGGGGTGGAAGATATTCTATATCCTATTCGTACCATGCGCGGCGTTTCATGCGGCCAATGGTTTATGGGGAATCATTGCCGATTACCGGCCATCCGATTCCGTACGAAGAGTGGCATTGGGCGCGCTGTTCCTGATGGGTCTCGCTTTGACCTATTTCGGAGCGGATACACTCATTCATCTGTTTCAAGTGTAGGAGTCAATAAATGAGGGATGATAAAAACTTCGTTAGTAATCTGATAAATGAGACCCGGCTGAATCCGAACATCGGTACATGGTCATATCTTCTTCATCGTATTACCGGAATAGGTCTTGCAGTTTATCTGCTCATGCACACATGGGTTCTGAGTTCTGCGAGAACCAGCCCTGAGGCGTTCACGGAGCGTCTGGGGACAGTTCAGAGTCCGCTGTTCCATTTTCTGGAATTTTTTTTGAGTGTGGCGGTGTTCTGGCATCTTCTAAACGGTATTCGGATTACAGTAGCGGATTTCTTTTCATGGACGCGTATACAGAAGCCATTGTTCTGGATTGTTGTTGTATTGTTTCTTTTGATGATGGTCTGGAATGTAATAGCTGTCTGGCCAAAGATTCTTGGACATTAAGGAGACGCCGATGATTAAACACGATTTTATAGTTGTCGGCGGTGGTCTTGCGGGACTCTCCGCTGCCATAGAAGCAAAGAAGAGGGGAGTGGATGTTGCTGTAATCTCGAAAGTCCATCCGGTCCGCTCTCATTCAATAGCAGCTCAGGGCGGAATCAATGCCGCTCTTGGAAATGCCGCCGAGGATGACTCACCGGAGCGCCATGCGTATGACACGGTGAAAGGTTCCGATTTCCTCGCGGATCAGAATGCTGTCAAGATCATGTGCGATCTTGCACCCGAGTGCATTATCGAGATGGAGCACATGGGATGTCCGTTTTCGCGAACAGAGAACGGCAAAATTGCTCAGAGGCCGTTCGGTGGTGCAGGTTTCCCGAGAACCTGTTACGGAACAGACAGAACGGGAATGTACCTTTTGCATACGCTCTGGGAGCAGTCGGTGAAGTACGATGTTAAAACCTACGTCGAGTTTTTCGTAACCAAACTGATTATAGAAAACGGCCAATGTCATGGCGTGATCGCATTCAATCTTCAAACCGGAGAGATTGTACCGATTGTCGCAAAAGCAACGTTATTTGCTACCGGCGGTTCGGGAAGGATATATTCCTCTAATACGACAAACGCGCACATATCAACAGGACTCGGTGTGTCGATGGCATACTGGGCCGGTGTGCCGATTAAGGATTTTGAATTCATTCAATTTCATCCTACCGGATTGTATCCATCATCAATACTTATGACCGAGGGATGCAGGGGAGAGGGAGGCTATCTGACCAACAACCGCGGCGAGCGGTTCATGAAAAACTATGTCTCAGAAAAGGTGATGGAGCTTGCTCCAAGGGATATTGTCGCTCGGTCGATGCAAACGGAGATAAACGAGGATCGGGGATTTGAGAGTGCCTACCTGCATCTTGATCTACGGCATCTTGGTGAGGCGCATATCAATGACCGTCTTCCGGGTATCCGGGCATTATCGAAGAATTTCGCCGGTGTTGATCCGGTGTACGATCCGATTCCGGTTCGCCCCTCACAGCATTACACAATGGGGGGGATAGATACGAATGAAAAAACCGAGACTGAGGTAACCGGGTTCTATGCCGCAGGTGAATGTGCGTGCGCGTCGGTTCACGGAGCGAACAGACTCGGTGGCAACTCTCTTCTCGAAACAATCGTTTTCGGCAAGATTGGTGGTGGAGTTGTTGCAGATTTCCTGAAAGATTCTCCCGCTCCTAAGGAAGAGTATCTCAAGGATGGTTTGAAATCTGAGGAGTCAAGATTTGAGGCCATGACGAAGAGCACCGGGACGGAGAATCCATATACCATAAAAAACGAGTTGGCGAATACACTCGTGGACAAAGTGGGGATTTTCCGACAGAAGGCGGATATGCAGGCTGCGTGCGATGCCATCCGTGAGTTGAAGAAACGGTTCCTGAAACACGTTCCCATAAAGACTACCAGGAGTTTCAATTATGATTTTCTATGGTTGAGCGAGATTCAGGGTAATCTGGATGCCGCTCAGATGGTAGCGGAGGGAGCACTTGTTCGAGAGGAGAGTCGCGGAGCACATTTCCGCACCGATTTCCCCAAGCGTGAAGATGACAAATGGTTGAAACATACCATATATAAATACACTTCCGACGGGCCGGATATAAGCTACAAGGAGGTCAAACTGGGACAGTTTGAACCGGAGGAAAGGAAGTACTGAGATGATATTCAAGGTATTCAGATTCGATCCGGACAAGGATCAGGTCCCCTACTTCCAGGATTTTGAAGTCCCCGATATCAAGGGAATGACAGTGCTCGAGGGTCTGTACTGGATTCTCGAAAACAAGGATCCATCACTGGCGTTTCGATCCTCATGTCGTGCCGGTGTCTGCGGCAGCTGCGCGATGCACATAAATGGTCAGTATCGTCTTGCGTGTGAAACCAACACAGATCATCTGAGTGGTGATGTAGTCAGAATCAGACCACTTGCCCATTCGAGTATCGAGCGTGATCTGGTTGTCGATCTCAAACCATTTTTCAAGAATATGGAATTGATCAAACCGTATCTCATGCCGGACAAAGAGCTGCCTGAGAAGGAGTTTATACAATCGCCGAAGGATCGCGCGAAGCTTCTTATTAAGACAGACTGCATTCTCTGTGGAGCCTGTTTTGCCTCATGTCCCGTTGTTTCGACTGATGAGAATTATCTCGGTCCTGCGGCACTTCTAAAGGCACTCCGTTTCGTGGATGACTCACGTGATGGCGCATACTATGAGCGTCTTGCTTTCGCTGCGACGGATTGGGGTATCTACCGATGTCATACCATATTCAACTGTCAGCAGGTTTGCCCCAAGGACCTCGATCCTGCGGGTGCTATCGGCAAGTTGAAAATGAAAGCGATATGGGCTAAACTTACCGGAAAACTACCGAAGGAACACAAAGAGTCTGCGTGATCCGGGATTGCCCGGGTTGTAGATATTGAAGGCAGAGTCGAGGGACTCTGCCTTTTTCGTTGCGTAATGTCCGTTATATGTGCAAATTGACTATACGCGTACGTTATTGGTGCATATAATTCAGTTCGTTTTCCTCAAGACAAGAATGGCAGTTGGTGTTTTATCGTAAAAAGAGGTTGTATTACTTGTGATTGCACTATTGAGTGCGTCTATCGTCCTATTTCGGTAAGCTGTTTGTTGTAAGAAGTGGTAGTTACTCGATCATATACAATGGTTAGCAATGGGAGGACAGAATGAGAGACATGAGATTGAATCGGGTCGTGTTGTTTTGGGGAGTGCTGCTTGCAGTTGTGATTTTGAGTTCGAGTCTGATGGCGGATGAGAGGAGTGAAGAAGCCTTGAAAGCGGATTCATGGTCTTTTCAGTTTGCCATTAACGACAATTTTGACTTCAATTCTTTTGAGGGAACCAACCTATCGTGTAAGAAGCATCTCAGCGACACAAAGGCATGGCGGTTAGGAGTCGGTCTATCTGCAACAAGTCGGAACAATTCTGAAACAACCAATAACCAGAATCAATCCGGAAGCGAGGATGCTAACAGCCAAAGTGGGCTATATGTGGATCTGAGTTTGTTGTTACTACACTATAAAAGTCCAAAAAGCCGGGTGGCTTTCTTCTATGGTATCGGTCCCGAAGTAGGACTTAGTAGAAATAAGTCTGAATCCGAGCCTGTTTATCCTCCTGCTAATATTTCACACAGCTATTATAGCTGGTCTATTGGTGGAGGCATTCGCGGTATTCTTGGAGTGGAGTGGTTTGCGACCAAGGATATCAGTCTCTTTGCGGAGTATGGTACCAGTTTGGAGTATCTGTACTCATATACAGAGCAGGAGTCGAAATACAATGACTCATTCAACATCAGCAAGGAGATTGACCGTACTTTTCTTCTCAAAGCCAATCAAGTCACACTCGGAGTCTCCGTATATTTCTTATAGTTGACAAATAGAAAAGCGCAGGACGATTCTGTCCTGCGCTTAATAATCGGATAGAATACTTATCTATTCGCGGCTGTATTCCTTGATGCCCTCATCGAAGAGATTCCCGCCGTGACAGTCGAATGTTACGATTGCCGGGAAATCTTCAACTTTAAGCTTCCTGACAGCTTCCGGACCGAGTTCATCATAGGCTATTACCTCAGCCTCCTTGATCGATTTCGAGATGAGAGCACCGGCGCCACCGATGGCGAGGAAATAGACAGCCTTGTGTTCTTTCAACTTGTTTCTGACCTCATCGGACATTTGGCCTTTGCCAATCATCCCCTTCAGACCATTGTCGATCATGGTGGGGGAGTAGGCATTCATCCTGTATGATGTCGTAGGTCCGGCCGAACCGATGGCATTTCCCGGTTTCGCGGGGGTTGGACCAACGAAATAGATAATCTGTCCTTTTGGGTCGAATGGAAGCTGCTCGCCTTTTTCGATGGCATCAACCATCTTCTTATGAGCGGCGTCGCGGCCTGTGTATATCGTTCCGCTGATCAATACCTGATCGCCGATCTTGAGATCTGAAACTATGTCGTCGGTCAGCGGAGTTGTTATCTTTTTCTTTTCTACCATGATATATCTCCTCAGATGACGACTTCTTTATGACGTGCGGCGTGACACTGAATATTGATTGCAACCGGAAAGCTTGCAATATGGCAGGGATGCGCCTCGATGAAAACATCGAGAGCGGTTGTTCTGCCACCGACTCCCTGCGGACCGACACCGATCTTGTTAACTTTTTCGAGAAGTTCATCCTCGAGATCGGCATAATACTTGTCGGGATGTTTTGAGCCGACTTCTCTGAGCAGGGATTTTTTCGCAAGCTGTGCACATTTCTCGAATGTGCCTCCAACACCTACACCGACAATAATCGGAGGGCAGGGGTTGCCACCGGATTTGCGGACTCTCTCCAGTACGAAATCCTTGAGACCCTCGACACCATCAGAGGGTTTCATCATACGGATCTCGCTCATGTTCTCCGAGCCGCCGCCTTTCGCGGCAAATGTGATTTTCACCTTGTCACCGGGGACAAAGTTGTAGTGGATCACTGCCGGAGTGTTGTCGCCCGTGTTCTTGCGCTGAATGGGATCGCCGAGGATTGACTTACGAAGGTATCCGTCTTTGTATCCCTGACGGACTCCCTCATTGATCGCTTCGTTAACATCTCCATTCACGAAGTGCACATCCTGTCCGACATCCACGAAGAAGACCGCGAAACCGGTATCCTGACACATGGGAACCTGCTGATCGTGTGCAATCTCAGCATTTTTCACAATATCGCCGAGAATACCCTTGCCGACCGATGATTCTTCGTTCTGTTCGGCGTTCTTGAGTGCGGATAGAACATCCTCGCCGAGGAAGTAGTTCGCATCCATGCACATTTGACGGACTTTTGGGATAATTTCACTTACATCTATCTCACGCATACCAAGCTCCTTGCGCGATGTATTTCGCGAGAGAGGATTAGAGGGTACGTACTATTATTCGGAAGCTGGTTCGACTGAAACGGTTTTCTTGTCACGGCCTTTGCGGGCGAACTTAACGAAACCATCAATCAGAGAATAGACTGTAAAGTCCTTGGCAAGACCTACATTCGTGCCCGGATGGATCCTGGTACCGCATTGACGAACGATAATTCCACCTGCCGGAACGAACTGACCGCCGTAGACTTTTACGCCCCGTCTCTGCCCGTTGGAATCCCGACCATTGCGTGATGATCCCACGCCTTTCTTGTGAGCCATTTATAACCTCCTCATAAGGAAAACCCAAACATCTCTATTTGGGTTTTCTCTTAAATCGAAAGGTCAATATATGTGTCTGAGCCGGTTTGGCAAGCAGAAATTACTGCGATGCCACCGGCTTTTCGTCTTTTTTCTTATCCTGAGTCTTTGGACCGAACGTAAAAGTCAGCTTGTCGGTACCATCGGGAGCGTCGATAACGATCTCGCAATCGCCCGAATGCTGACCTCGAAGTATCTCTTCGGCCAGTGGATCCTCAAGATATCTCTGAATCGCGCGGTTAAGCGGTCGAGCACCATATTGAGGATCATATCCCTTGTCTGCAAGGAATTCTCTCCCGGCGGGCGTCAGCTTGAATTCGATACCCTTCTCAGAAAGCCGCTTAGCGACATTGCCAAGCTGTATCTCAATGATTGCCTTGATGTTATCGATATCGAGCTGATGGAATATCACAGTTTCGTCAATTCGATTCAAAAGCTCCGGGTTAAAGAGTTTCTTTAACTCCTCACGAACCCGCTTGGACATGGTGTTGTGATCCGGCGCATTCGCTTTTGCGGCTCCGAATCCGAGTGCCTTGGAATCGAATATCTGACGGGTTCCGATGTTGGAGGTCATGATAATCACGGTATTCCGGAAATCGACTTTTCTGCCGAATGAGTCGGTCAGGCTGCCGTCATCCAGAAGCTGCAGCAGGATATTGAAAACATCCTGATGGGCTTTCTCGATTTCATCGAGCAGCACAACGGAATAGGGGTGACGGCGGACTTTTTCGGTCAATTGACCGCCTTCCTCATATCCGACATACCCCGGAGGTGCACCTACAAGTCTCGATACGGCGAATTTCTCCATATACTCTGACATGTCAATTCTGACCAGAGCCGAGTCGTCATCAAAAAGGAACTCGGCGAGTACACGGGCAAGCTCGGTTTTACCGACACCGGTCGGTCCGAGGAATATAAACGAACCGATCGGACGAAGCGGATTGCCAAGCCCGGCACGCGCTCTGCGGATTGCCTTTGTAATAGCTGAGATTGCCTCATCCTGTCCGACAATACGCTTCTTGAGTTCCTCTTCCATTTTAAGGAGCCTTCTCGACTCCTGTTCCTCGAGACGGAACAGGGGAATACCGGTCATTTTTGAGACGACAACTGCGACATCCTCGCCGATAAGCTCGACTTCCTGCTTCTCGCGATCTTCCTCCCACTCCTGCTTCATCTGCTCGAGTTTCTCGCGTTTTGCTTTCAACTCATCCCGCAGGTGAGCGGCACGCTCGAATTCCTGATTCTTGACAGCATCCTCTTTATTGGTGGAAAGCTCGTCAATTTCTTTTTCTATCTCGTTGAACTCATCCGGTCTCGTATATGTCGACAGGTGAGCACGGGAACCGGCTTCATCGATGATATCGAGAGCTTTATCCGGCTGGAATTTCCCGGTGATGTAACGATCTGAGAGTTTAACCGCTGCATCAATTGCATCATGGGTTATAGTGATCTTGTGGTGATCTTCATACTTGGCTTTTAGCCCCTCAAGAATCTTGACTGTGTCGTCCGTTGATGGCGGTTCCACCATGACAGTCTGGAAACGTCTGTCGAGAGCGCCATCCTTCTCGATGTATTTTCTGTATTCGTTCAGTGTCGTGGCGCCGATACACTGCAGTTCGCCTCTCGACAGGGCAGGCTTGAAAATATTGGATGCATCAAGCGAACCCTCCGCACCGCCGGCTCCGACGATTGTGTGAAGCTCATCGATAAAAATGATGACTTCCTGAGAATTGATAATCTCGGTCATGACGGCTTTAAGGCGTTCTTCGAACTGCCCGCGATATTTTGTTCCCGCCACGAGTGACGCCATATCGAGAGTGACAAGTCTCTTGTTTTCGAGAGTCTGCGGAACCTTGCCCTGCACGATTCTCTGAGCGAGTCCCTCAGCAATGGCTGTTTTGCCGACTCCCGGCTCGCCGATCAATACCGGGTTGTTTTTCTTGCGGCGAGAGAGAATCTGACTGACACGCTCGATTTCATCCTCTCGACCGATAATTGGATCGAGTTTGTTACGGCGCGCAAGTTCTGTCAGGTCGCGTCCGAAATGATCGAGAGCGGGTGTTTTGCTCTTCTTGCGCTTGCGAGCAAAGGAAGATGGATTACCGCTCATGATATTCTTGAGTTCGTCATAGACCTCTTTGTATGTGATGTCGTACATTGTGAGGACCTGAGCTGCAACACCCTCCTCGTCCTTGAGCAGAGCGAGGAATATATGTTCGGTATCAATGTCCTTGGACTTCAAGGACCGAGCTTCCTGAGCGGCGACCTCGAGAGTTTTTTTCGCACGCGCGGTTAGGGGAAGCTGCCCCATTGTCATTGTGCCGCCGGACGGCTGTACGACATCCTCGATAGACTGTTTCAAGTCGGCCAGATCGAGACCTATATTTGTAATAATCTCCACAGCCCGACCTTCGCCCAGTTTAATCAAGCCGAGTAGAAGATGTTCTGTCCCGATGTAATCATGGCGCAGCCGAGCAGCCTCATCACGAGCATACTCAATCGCCTTTCTCGCCAGTTCTGTGAACATCTCGTTCATCTCAGACCTCCCTGGTTATTCCAAATCATCGTCCGACAAGCTTGTTTCGCACGAGTTCCGCACGCTTTGCATCCCGATCCGATGGCGAAAGTTCTTCCTGTAACAGTTTCTGCAAGTGAGCAGGCTGGGCAAGGAGCATGATCTCGTTTACCTGTCTCATAACCAGCATATCAAGTATACCCATTGCAACCCCGAGTCGAACCGCTGAAAGCAGGTTCATTGCCTCCTCAGATGTCAGTACGCGAGCGTGTTTAAGAATTCCGTACGCTCGCCATATCTTGTCTTTTATCTCATCACCCGCATCACGGACCAGTGTCCGGCGGGCGTTTTCTTCGTGTCCTATCAACTGTCTCGATACCTCTTCAAGAGAACCGAGAACATCCTCTTCTTTCCGTCCGAGAGTGGTCTGATTGGATATCTGGAACAGATTGCCCAGAACCTCGGTACCCTCTCCGTAGAATCCTCTGACTGCGAGACCGACTTTGGTTATCTGAGATATAACCTCATCCACTTCATTGGTCAAAACCAGTCCCGGTAAGTGTATTAACACGGAGGCCCTTAGTCCTGTTCCTACATTGGTAGGGCAGGAGGTGAGGAATCCGTACTCGGAACTGTAATCATACTCAAGTTTTTCTCCGAGTTTTTCGTCGATATCCTCCGCATTTTTCATGGCATTTCGGATCTCGAGTCCGGATTGGAATGACTGGATTCGGAGATGATCCTCCTCGTTTATCATGATCGAGACGGTCTCGTCTCTCTTGATGAAAAACGCGCGGTGATCCTTGTCCCGCATGAATTCCGGTGAGATCAGATGACGCTCGATCAGGAATTTTCGGTCGAGGTCGGATACGGATTCTGAATCGAAGAGAGAGCCGAAATCAAGAAGACCCCTGTCTTCGAGCGCCATGCGCACGAAGTCTTTCACTTTTGCGCGAGTTGACGAGTCAGCCTGGGTTGGATATTCCATCTTCCCGATATTTCGCGCAAGTCTGATTCGGCTCGAGACTACAATCGCGGATTCATTACCGTCCGCCTGCAGCCATCGGGCAGGTTTTTCGACATAATCTTCAAACATAATCCCTCTTATCAGCAATATATCGGGCTGCAGCAATTGCGGCAACCATTAATGCTAATGTTCCTCGGTAGATGCCATCTCCTTCAGTTCATCCCGGAGTTCCGCAGCTTTCTCAAAATCTTCACTCTCGATTGCCCTTCGGAGTTCTTCGCGGAGTTTCCGTTCTTTTTTGATCGGTTCCATCTTCTCCGGGCTCCCGTAGGGGAGATTGCCCACATGCCGATTGGAACCGTGCACTTTACGCAGAAGTTCATCAAGTTGTTTGCCAAATGCGGCATAACAATCACCACAACCGAGCCTACCGGTTCTGGAAAACTCGCTGAATGTCAAACCACAGGTGCGGCATTTGAGATGTTCGAGTGCGCCCCGTGTTTCCTCTGTCGATTTGTCAACCATACTCGAGAGGAAATCACCGAGAGGGAAAGGTACGTTCTTTAGAGGATTGTGAAATCCTCGTTTCTCAGCGCAGCTCGAACAGAGATTCAACACTGTCTTTTTGCCGTCAATCACTTGTGTCAGGTGAATGTTTGCCTCTCTCTCGTGGCAGTCTTCGCACTGCATTACTGTATACCTCCCGTCGCGGGTACGACCTTTCCACCGGTAAGCTCGTAAGAGACATCCGCGCGCGCAGCCAGATCGCGATTGTGCGTTGCAATCACGAATGTCGTGTTCAGAGCCTGCTTGAGATCGACCATGAAGTCGTGCAGACCGTCCGCAGTCTTCTCGTCAAGATTGCCGCTTGGTTCATCCGCGAGGACAATCTGCGGATCTGCAGCAAGTGCTCTGAGCACCGCTACGCGTTGTTGCTCACCGCCCGACAGTTTGCCGGGTCTGTGGTTTGCACGGTCCTTCAAATGAACCCTCTCTAATAGATTGGACGCTTTTATCCGGGCTTCTGTTTGGTTTACACCCTGAATCAACAGCGGCATCATGACATTTTCGAGTGCTGTGAAATCACTCAATAGATGGTGAAATTGAAACACGAATCCGATATTTCTGTTTCGGAACGAAGCCATCTGATCATCAGACATTTTAGCAAAATCATGTTCGCAGACTTCAAGAGAACCATCGGTTGATCTATCGAGTCCGCCAAGAATGTGCAGGAGCGTGCTTTTTCCGGCTCCCGATTCACCCATTACAGAAATCATTTCACCGCGCTTCACTTCGAGGTCAATTCCCTTCAGCACTTCAAGGGTGGCATCACCTGTAACAAAAGATCGTTTAAGACCGTTTGCACGAATGATAAACTCATCGCCCGAGTCACCCTTCGGACGGCTGTCTACGCGACTATTCTTATTTTCGCCCGTATTGTACATTTTGTTTAGCGATAATTACTCATATCTAAGAATTTCAACGGGATATAGCCTGCTCGCACGGTATGCGGGATAGAATGCGGCGAGAAACGAGAGCAAAATCGAAGTCGCCGCAATCAGCACGAAATCGAGTGGCATAATCCTTACCGGTAATTTGCTTATAAAATAGATATCCGCCGGGAGAGATATCAAGCCAAATTGTTGTTGTGCAACGCACAGAGCACCTCCGACAATGATACCTATGAGTGTACCCACAGTTCCAGCGGCCAAACCCTGGTAGATAAATATGCGCATTACTGATTTGCGTGTTGCTCCCATTGATTTGAGTATCGCGATCTCCTTCTTTTTCTCGAGTACGAGCATCACCAGGGATGAGATGATATTGAAAGCCGCTACTGCAATTATCAGAGCAAATCCGATAAACATGCCGTATTTTTCGAGTTTCATCCATGAGTAGAGTGACTTGTGCATCTGTGTCCAGTCGGTTGCGAAGTATGGAAATTCCAGGTCGTTATTTAATTCCTCAGAGATTGTTGGAGCGCGATACATATCATCGAGACGAATCTGAATCCCTGTTACCTTCTGTTCCATCTTGAAAAGCTTCTGTGCTGATTCGAGACTGACATAGGAGAGAGAGGCGTCGTATTCATGAAGGCCGTTTGAGAATATGCCGGATACCTCAAACTGACCGACCTTCGGCATTCTAACGCCTGTAACGCTACCCGTGAACTCGATATCCTTCAGGCTCATAAGCACAACACGATTCCCGATTGTGACACCGAGACGGTTTGCGAGTGTGACTCCAAGGATGATACCGGGGAGTCCTGATTCAAGTGTATCGACGTTCAGTTCCCCGCGTGTTATGCTGTTTTCAAGCTCGGATACGCTGATTTCGAGTTCCGGTACAATTCCGCGCACCATCGTACCATCATTCTCGCGGGATGATGAGATGGAGGCTTTGTAATATATGAATGGAGCGGCAGCCTCCACGTGTTTATAATTCATGACTGTATCGAGGAGCTTCTGTGTTTCCTGAATGCCGACATCATCGAAAGTGAAGATCGACACATGCGACAGCGTCCCGACTATTCGCTCTCTGACCTCCGATTCGAAACCGTTCATCATCGAAAGCACCGACACAAGAGCAGCGACACCGATTGCGATTCCCCCGATTGTTATGAGAGTGATGATTGAAATAAAGCGCTCCCGCTGTTTTGATTTCATATAGCGGAAGGCGATGAAACGCTCGTATTGCATCGACTACTCCGGACGCAATTGCGGAAAGAGGATAACCTCTCGGATATTCGGCCGATTCGTCAGAAGCATCACCATCCTGTCGACACCAAAGCCAAGCCCGCCAGTCGGGGGCATGCCATACTCCAGAGCGCGGAGAAAATCCTCATCGAGAACCTGTGCTTCCTTGTCACCGAGGCGTGACAGCTCATGCTGCATACGGAATCTTTCGCGTTGATCGAGCGGGTCATTCAACTCGGAGAATGCGTTAGACATCTCCATCGAACAAATAAAAGCCTCGAACCTCTCGGTCAGTTTGGGATTGTCCCGATGGATCTTCGCGAGAGGGGAAAGCTCTATCGGATGGTCCGTGATAAATGTCGGTTGTATCAAATTAGGCTGCACTTTCTCCGTGAATATATCGTCGATGATTTTCCCGCGCCCGTGACCCTCTTCGATCTCTATTCCGGCTTCCTTCGCGGATGCCACGAGTTCCTCATCAGATAGAGAAGCCACATCAATCCCCGAGTACTCCTTAATGGCATCGAGCATCGGCAGTCTCTTCCACTTCGTATCGAGTTCAATCTCATGTTCACCGAAAATCATCTTCGTTGTGCCGAGTACCTCTTTCGCAACGTGCACCAACAGCCGCTGATAGATATCCATGATGTCGTTATAATCCACATACGCCTGGTACAATTCGACCATCGTGAATTCCGGATTGTGGAGCCGGTCGAGTCCTTCATTGCGGAAATCCTTGCAGACCTCGTATACTTTTTCAAAACCGCCAATAATGAGTCTCTTCAAATACAGCTCATCCGCGATTCGAAGATAGAGTGTCATATCAAGCCGATTGTGGTGTGTTAAGAACGGTTCCGCCGAACCGCCTCCATAGAGCGGCTGAAGAACCGGAGTTTCCACCTCTATGAATCCCTCGGAATCGAGGAAATTGCGGATTGCCTTCAGTATTTTCGTCCGCGCGATGAATACCTCTTTTACTTCCGGATTGGAGATCAGATCGAGGTATCGCTGGCGAAATCTCGTTTCGACGTCTTTTAGTCCATGCCATTTTTCGGGGAGAGGGCGAAGCGATTTTGAGAGTAACTCAACATCTTCCACCCAGATGGATATTTCGCCCTTCTTTGTTCTGAAGGCATACCCCTTCACACCGATTATATCGCCGATATCAAACTGCTTGAAGAGTTTGTATTTGTCATCACCGAGGACATCCCTCTTAAAATATAGCTGAATGCGCCCGAGTTCATCCTGAATGTGGCAGAAACTCGCCTTACCCATAATCCGCTGGGACATAATACGCCCCGCGACGGTGAACCGCTCTTCGCTTTTTTCGAGATTCTCGAAATCGTCGAATATTTCCGCAGATTGTCTGGTGACCTCGAATTTATAAGGATATGGCTCGAATCCATCCTCACGCAGCTTATTCAGTTTGCTGATCCTGACTTGGCGCTGATCCTGAGCCGAAACATTCTGTTCATTACTCACGATAGTTCCTCGTTCATCAATTCATTATTTCCTGTTGCCATACTTGCCGCTGAGAGCTTTCTCGACTTTCGGTGTTACGAGTTTCGAGATATCTCCGGCGTTCCTGGCAACATCTTTCACCAGAGACGACGAGAGATACACATACCTCAACGAAGGCATAAGGAAAACAGTTTCCGCATGCTGTGTCAACTGTCTGTTCATCAGTGCGAGCTGAAATTCGTACTCGAAATCACTGACCGCTCGCAGCCCCCGTATAATGGCAACGGCTCTCTGTTCCTCCACAAAGCGCGCCAGCAGTCCACTAAATGCCACGACTTCAACATTCTCGATATCTTTAGCGGCATCCTTGACCTGCTCGTATCGCTCATCGATTGTAAAGAGATAATCCTTGACCGTACCCTCCACAACTGCGACGATCAGTTTGTCGAACATCCTCGAAGCTCGTGACATAAGGTCGACATGACCCAGCGTGACGGGATCGAAACTCCCCGGATATATTGCAGTTCTCATCTATTTCTTCCTCAAAATTATGACATCAGTTTGTCCGTATTTCTTGTCTTTGAGTAGATCATACATTTTCGGATCGAATTTGACCTGAGTTTTTCCCGAATGTTCGATGACAAGTATGGCATTTTCTTTTAGCAGTTTATTACTCGATATTGCTGCGAGAGTTTCGGATGCGAGATTCGTACCGTAGGGGGGATCTGCAAGAACGAGGTTAGCAGCTTTCATTTCTATGAATCGCGATAGCCCATCGGGTAATTTCAACCGTAGTAGTTCAGCCCTGTCGTCGTATTCGAGATGATGTACATTTTCGCGTGTAACTTTCAGGGATTCCTTGCTCGAATCGATGAAAAAACACTTTTTCGCACCGCGCGAGAGTGCCTCGAGTCCAAGATTTCCCGAACCGCAGAACAGATCGACAACGATGCTGTCCGGTATCTCGTGCGCGAGCATATTGAAAATCGACTCCTTGACCTGTTCGAGAGTCGGTCGGACCTCAAAACCTTTCAGAGTCTTGAGCTTGAAACCCTTCTTTTCACCGGCGACTATCCTCATCTACACCAATCCCAGAGCTGAGAGTGGAAGAAGATACCGCTCCGGATCTCCAACCGAGCTGATAAGATTGTTTGGAAGTCTCCTCAGGTCGATTGGTAAGAAAGCCATTTTCGAAGCAAGCTGATCTATCTGATGATATTTTCTTGCGGAGTCCACGAATGCCCGTACAGATGCGCTTCTCGGATTGCGACCATACCACGAGAGAAAGGTCTCAACCGTTTCCGGCAGATGTTCATCCTCACCATCCGAAAACTCTGTCACAGACATTTGAGCGGGACCGCCCGGTTCCATTGCAATCAGGTTGGCGCTTCCGTTGCAGATGTAGAGGCAGTCGATTCGTGATGTGTCCTCAGGGTATGCGCTTGCAAGTATCTGCTTCCAGAGCTGTTGCGGGAAACAGATCTGATCCACCGAAAATCCCGCCTTCGAAGCTGTTGCAAGCAGCCGGTCTACAAACGATCTTCGGACAGCGGTTATCATCCTGACATTGAAATTACGGCAGGGGGAGGTTTCGAGATGATAGCTTTCGTAGAGGTAGTTTTCCTCACGATCCGCCATCAGCATTGTGATCTCCCAGTTTTCCCATTCGTATTTATCAATGTGTGATGATATCGGAATCTGAAGGCTCGTTTCAATAACCCGATCCGGGGGTACTATTACGGATGCTGAGAGGGTGTCAGTAGTATTTGGAAGTCTGCCTTTCAGGTGTTTCATCGCATCGACAAGAGGATCACTATTGTTATCTCCGTTTGATCCGTTGCGTACGATCTCCACACTATAGCAATCCGTTATCTGGCAGCTTCTCTGGTTGACTTCCGCCACTACTGCATTAATTGCCTCATGTTGAAGTTCTATAGCGATTCTGTGTCCGTATGGTGCTACCATACCTACTCCGTTGAAATGAGGTCTTTCAACTCTCCAAATGTTGCGGGACCAATACCCCGCACTTCAATAATATCGCGGATGCTGTCGAAATTTCCGTATGTGTTCCGATACTCGACAATACGAATCGCGAGCGCCGGACCGATTCCCGGCAGAATTTCGAGTGAATCCGCAGGTGCTGTATTGATGTTGATCCTGTTTTTGCTCAACATGCTACGGAGGAAGTCCCTGTGGGGCGTAGTGATGTCATTATTCTGCCGGGTGGATTCAATTCTCTCGATTATGACTTCCGGACCGATTTCCGCACTGCTTTTCTGGTAGATTACTACAGCCCCTCCAATCAGGAGAAGAACTGTTAGAAAGATAATCACCCGAATTTCCGAGATACCGAAAAGCTGTCCGCCGGTCCACCCCACGCAAGACTCCTTCCCGTAATTCAGTTAAGGAAAATAGAGTCAGTGAGCGAGTAGTGCAACCAAAACTTTGCCCACTTCCTCAAGACTTGCGGGGCTGCACTTGTCGGGGGTATCACCCTGTGTATGCCAGTGGTCATAATCGAAGTCGATTATGTCCACAGTGGCAATGCCGCGGTCGATAAGGGGGAGGTGATCGTCATAAACCCTGTGTTTCAGCGAATCGACGAAGCTTGATGCACCGATCTCCTTTGCAGTCTGCCAGACCATGTCCGTTATCCGTCTGGCGTACGCATGGGAGTAGGCCTCCCGGTAAATCCTCAGGTCACTGTCACCGACAAGATCGACGAGTACGCCGAAAGCGTACGGATTCCGTGAACCCAGATTTGAAGCAAAATATTTCGATCCTATACAGTAGTAATCCAGGTGCCCATCTTCTCCATAATCCTCAGCGTCGAATAGTACAATATCGACACCGTATTTAGAATCGATCTCGGAGAGTGAGTTAGTGACTTCCATCAATACGGCGCAACCGGAAGCACCGTCATTTGCTCCGAGGATCGGTTTTGCGGCGAGGTTTGAGTCGGTTTCCATATCGGCACGAGGACGAGTATCCCAGTGAGCGCAGAATAGCACTCTCGGCATCTTCTCCGGGTTGAATTTGGCTATAACGTTTGTGATTGTATAGGTAGTGTCGAGAATGGTATCGGTAAAAGAGAACTGCTGAAAACTCACGGAGTCTGTTCTCTCACGGAAAAACTGCAGATAATAGGAGAGAACTTCCTTTGCACCGTTCGATCCGGGATTTCGAGGACCGAAATCCACCTGATCCTCGAGATATCCGAAGGCTCGATTTCCATCAAAGGGAATGGATTGCGTTTGTTTTTCGCATGAGGTAACTGCGAGCACAGTCAGTACAGTCAGAAAAATCAGAAGTTGTATTGCTATTCTCATATCAGAACCTTATCTCGACCCAGATTCCGACCTGACGAACGTGGGATTTCTGACGAGTCCGCTTATCCTCTCTGTCTGTCCATCTCATTGAAAGACCACCCTTAATATTGCTCGAGAAGCTGTAGGACGCCTGTGGTGTCAGAGTGAGGTCCTCACTTTCATTACCCGGAGTCTCAGCTCCTTTGCTGTCGACTTGTTTCGTGCTTGAGTAACGTTTGGATATATCGAGTGACAGAGACAGTGTTGACTCAAACTTGATTCTTCCGAGAAGCGGAATCTTAATTCCTGTAGGTGATCGGAAACTGTATCGATTGCTGAGAGTTATTGTTCTCGTTTCACTGACCTGATCTCGGGTTGTCCCGGAGAATGTTGTTGTTGTTGTCTTCGCTGTTTCATAACGGGCTTCGGTCTTGACTCCCTTCGGCCATGTAATGCTGAAGCTGGCGAGAGGACTGAAACTCTGCACGAGTATTTCTTTCGACTTTTCGCCGGAATTCGTGTTTATTGACTGTGTGAGTTTTTGAGAATAACCACTGTTCATTGTTAGTGACTTGAATAGCCATCCTACAATCCTGAATCTTTCGAGTCTGCTGAATGTAACGGAGAGATCCGGGAATGTTGTTGATTTGCTCTGTTGTTTGGTCGTCAGAGTTGTAGTTATCTGTTGGGCATACCGGGTTTGTACTTTTGAGTTGAGTATGAAGTCAACTGAACTCTGCCCCGAGTAAGATTCAGTCTTGGAATTGCTATATCTTCTGGATGATCCCTCCACGTTCAGTGCATCGACTCCGGGATCTTTCGTCAAACCTAGCTGGAACGAAAGGGAGGGGCGTTCGACAAGTCCGGAGGATGAATATTTGTCTGACTTGCTATAATTGAATTTGAGTGGATCTATACGGTTCGTGACAAGTCTGATAGCAAACAGGAACGGTCTTAGAACGATGAAGTCCTTTTTTGAACCTCTACCGGTTCCAAAGAACTTCTGCGGATCAAATTGGCTGCTGAATCCGATCGTTGCATTATTGGAGGCGGTGAGAGTATTATCCGAATTCCGTGCAGGATCCGAGTTCTCATCATAGTTGGCCTTGTAGCTGAACTGTGTTGTCATGAAGTTGAAAATCCGAGGATCATAACTTGCCGATATTGACTGGTCTCTCGACAGCTCCAGACCCAGTTTGAATTTCTTTGGATTGAGAGAGAATACGAGAAGCTCGGGATCTTTCAAGTCTCGATCTGTCGAGAATGTATATGATACGGGCAATGAACCAAGGAGCTGGTATCGTATCGAGGCAGAGCCGGAAAATTCTCTTTCATAGTTTTCCTGATGGTAGTCCTGAATGTTTATCGATTCCGAGTAGCGCCTGCTGATATTGCCATTAAAGGACATGGAATATGGGAAATATCCAAGCTCTGTATTTGTGATTGCGTCCGGGAAGAACGGTATAAACGAGGTCCAACTGAAGATGCGGATCGATTTTTTCGGAATATTAAGGTTGTATTTCGCAGAAGCCGTGTAATTCTCGGATTTTGATTCAGGTACCGTTGGTGATTTTGATCTTGAACGAGATGCAGAGAACCGCCATTCGAACGAATTCAGGGTGTAATTCCAGAGCCAGTTATTGGTTTTCCGGTTGAATCTTTGAGACAATGAAACTGACTCACTGTAGCTTCTTGTAGTCTGAGCCTCTCGTTCATCATCTGTTATTACGATATCCGAACCGGATTTCAACCTTGGTACGGTTTCAGATTTGCTCCAGGAATATGATATCGGCATCCGCGCACTCCATTGTCGCGGCAGCAGCTTGTCAAAATTGATACTGCCCGACAGAGAAATCGTCGTCTGCTCCTTGCCGGAGCCGAGGTTGTTCCTGTCAGCGGATGTCAACTGGCGGAAATACTCATCAACATTTCTATAGTTGAGACTGAATGATCCCAAATCCGATACGCTTGCTGTAAGCGATAGTCTCTTCGCAAAACCCTTGTCTTTACGAACATCTGTAACCCTGAGTTCATCAACCCACAATTCTCCGGTGACTGCGGAGTCGGGTGCTGTATCGGGTCGCCAGACCCCGACGCTGAAGTATATTATGTTCGTAACGCGTGGAGAGCCTCTGACAGCGTAGTTGCCGACAGAGAGAATATTCGTATCCGAGTATTCTTCCTGTGCCTGCAGGGTATTAAGACTATCCTTGACCTGTGTGACATCATCAAGAACAATATCCACCCAGTTTCTCTCATCCCACAGCGTTCCCGATGTTTCTCGAAAGAGTCTTGTGTGATACTCGTAGTAATTGGTGGAGTCACTGCCCATTCTGAATATCAGGTATGTATTGGAATCGTCAATACTCGAGTGCACATACATCTGGACTCTATTATACCCGGCATAGTTCTCGCCTGTGAAAAGGTTGCGTTCCGCAACAACAAGATCACCCGGCATGATTTCTTTGAATTTAAGCCAGAGGGACTGTTCCTTTTCGGTGACGTCGTTGACCTTGTCATAGTATCCCTCGACACCGGGGGGAGGTTGATATATTGAAGAGTTCTCCTCGGTGCTAATCACGGCGACCTCGAGTTTCGTTGAGTCATCCGTGACGATTACTTCATCTTCATCCGGCTCCGGAACAAGCCATCGTGTAGTGACGAGTTCCATTGAGGCAATCTCAATGGAGTCTCTCTTCTCGAATCTGGTTAGCACCAGTCTTGCAAACTCGATTGAACTCAAGCTTGGACCGCCGATTTCATCATCCGGTTCATCCAATGGAAATCTGTATGTTACCCAGTTGTTGTACTCGGAATTCGGAACGAGATATTTGTCATCCGAGAAATCGAGGACGTACTCATAATAGGCATTTACGAGATCGAGCTGCTTGTCGCCATCTATGTCCTCTGTATCGGGATAGTAGCCACGACCGGGATCTTCAGCATTGTTCTGAGTCCCATTGATCTGTTCGTATTGATCGGGTGTGTTGCTGTTGTAGTACCAGTTATCACCCGCCGGATCGGATTCTGAATACCAGTCTTCTTCCGGTATGATGTTGGCTTCCTCCTCGTCAGTTAATCCGTCAATACCGAGGTCTTCACCCTCATCGAGTATGTCATTCGTATAAATGAAGTCCTCGGTGTTGAGATCGGAGTTGCCGTTGATATCCTCTGATATCTTTCCAAGGTGTATCAGCAATACACCGTTGGTTGCGGGTCGTTTCATTCTGATTTCGAGATATTGGGTCGTGGTCTGGTCCCATGCTCCCTTGCTGAGGGGTCTCATTACACCTGTCCATGAATCGGCCTTATCACCGGTGGATGAGTCGGGATTGGTGACCATCATCAAGGTGTATGTTCTGTTATCTCGGTCCTTGACCTCTCTGTTCCAGATATCCGTAACGGGCGTTTCCTCCCATGGATTATACCAGATTATCCGACCGCGCGGATTTGATGAGAGGTCCGAGAAATATTGTGAACCCTCTGATGGCGGGGATGATCGGGTCCAGTAATGTCTAAGTTCCGAGAGGCTGTATGCCTCCTTGGTCCCTTCGAAATCATCGATATATGCTTTGCCGAGTGTGTTGGGATTCGGTACGGATTGTGCCACCTCTCCGGTCAGGCTTATACGTGAATCGGATGTGGCTTCGATAAAGGGAAGGGCGTCTGCAAATTTCGTCAGTATCGGTACACTGAATGAAGTGGAGAAGTCCGCATCCCAAACGAGATACTTCGATTCCTCCTGACCGACTTTCGGCTTTCGATCTGTTGATTTCTCCGACTTGTAGAGAACGGTTGAGCCGATTTTGAAATTGTTTGACAGCACATATTCGAGTCTTGTCCCGAAAAGTGATTTTTTCTCGGCGCTTATGTAGGGTTCATACTCAAAATCTACTTCAACATTCGCGTTTGGATCGAGTACTTCATCCGACCGGAAAATGATTCTACCGAGGTCGTAGTAAATAGTATAATCTTCACCCTTGGTAAGCCTTATCCCATTGAGTGTGACAACCTCTGATCCTTCGATGATGTTGGTTTTGCCGAGCGAGAATTCTGTCTGGCGCTGTTTGAGTTCTATTGCTATATAGTATTTCGATGCTTCCTGGACTTCCGTATACGAGGCTTTGGTATAAATTTCCTCTACTTTGGGATCGAGTGCTGAATCTGCAAAAGGTGTTCTGGATGGGAAGAAGAGGTAACCCTTGTCAAGAAATACCCGCTCGTCTGTTATGTCGATTAAACCGTCCGGATTTGCGTTTCCGGACTGGTCGATCTGATCGAGACCGAGAATTTCGATATACGGTACGCCGCTCTGGGTATCCAGATTCTCACCCTCATTATCCTCGGTACCTTTCTCACCCTTGTATATTTTGACGACAAGGCCATCCTCGTCAATAGATCTTCCACCCAGGTAATAGACATTCTTCCACTCATATTCCCATGTCCGATAATCCGGCTGAACATTCGAAATCTTAAGTAACTGCAAATGAAGCAGTGAATCGGGATCACCCTCATCAATAACAGCGTCACCCACCTCTACAGTATCTGTACCGTTCCACACCTTCATCCAGCAGGCAAGCTGATCGCTGTCTGTCGGACGTGTAAGCATTTCGACATAGAGGCTCTTGTCAAAAACCAGGTAATCGCTTCTGTCCACCTCTATCCAGGTTGTTTCGAGTATCTCTCGATTATCTCCGCCCAGATTCTCGGAGATCGCCGAGTCAGCGAAAACCGCTGCGATACCCGCCTGAGGAGCATAGTTTACGAGGTCTGTTTCCTGCTCGAAGAGTTTGAAATCGACAAGCGAATCACGGCCGGCTACAAAGTGCGCCCGTCCGGCGGCGACATCTGCTGCAGTTCCGAATATGCCGAGATCGAAGAATGTATTTTCGAGGTATTCATAATCTCGTTTAGTGGTCGTGCTCTGCTGTGATCCTGCGGTAAATGTTGAGCTTTCGGTAGAGCCTTTTTCCTGGGATGTTATAAGTGTCATTCCCATGTTTCCGAGTTGTGCTGTTGCTTTTATACCGAAAAGCCCCTGTACGTTCTGCGAGTATCCGACGAATTGAGTGTTCGGGAGCGATAGGTTTGTGTTACCGGCTTCAATCGTCTGTATAATCTCATCCTCGGTGCCGTTGTAGCGTATCTGTATCTGGTTGTCGAGATCTGTCTGTCGTTTCGAATCCTGGTCGACCTGGACTTCGATTTTGGAGCCGATGTTTCCGGTTATCTGGAATGATGATGTCTGCTCCATGTCAAGCGATGGGAACTTGCTCTGCTTGTATGTCGCCACCTGTTTTTTGTCATCCCATTGTGACCGGCCATCGAAACTGACGCGATAGTAGCCGTTAACTCTGAGTCCTACGCCGCCTTCACCGACAATCCCCTGAATCAATCCGGGCAGCTTTACCGGAATCTCGATTTGGATCAATGAGCCACCCTTGGCGGACTGATCACGCTGTATCGACGTGGTCAGACTCCTCTGCCAGTATTCGGTTGCTTTGGCGTCAGCTCGATACCTGTAGAATTTCTGGGGATCGACGTACATGGGAGCCTGAAATTGCTCATAGCCGAGACTCCCCTGATAGCTGAACCCCTTACTGAACTTCAGCATAAGAGTTGTGCCATCGACTTCGGATTCCTCGTTGAACCGGATCCCCCTTGACTCAAACCATACGTAGTCGTCTCTGGCAATGGAAATACCCTCCCACTTGTCCTGAGTGGGGAGAGGTGCAAATGCGCATGGAGGAGATTCAAGCGGTAATTTCAAACCCAGTGGATGGGCTGACTCCACCGCAGAAAATAGTAAAACAAAGAGTAGACCGACGATTAAAGTCGATGCAAACCGATTTCGCACTTAGCAAGTATCCTTACACAAAAAAAATCTAAATCCGTAGAAATCGTTCGCTAAGACCTCCTTCAACTAAAATCGCCGAGATAGGTAATTTCTTCCTGCAAATCGTATCCGAACTTTTCCTTGACTCTCTGCTTCAGTTTCATGGCAAGCTCTTTAATATCATCGGCTTTCGCTCCACCAAGGTTTACAAGGATATTGGCGTGATTCTTATAAACTCCGGCATTTCCGACTTTCAGGGATTTGGCGCCAACCTCTTCGAGCAGGGCACCTGCGGCGAGCTTACCGTACTGTTCATCTGCCTTTTCTATATTCTTGAAAAAACACCCGGCTGAACAATCGTGCCCGGGATGTTTCTGTCCTCGGATTTCCAGTATCTCCCTGACTTTCTCTTTAAGCTCATCCGGCGATGATTTCTCAAGCATAAATTTCGCCTCCAAAACAACTTCGCCGGTATTTTTTAATATACTGTGACGATATGAGAAGTCAAAATAGTTTTTCTGAACATTTCTCGCCTTATCACCCGGTTTGAAAATCATCGCTGATGTGAGGCAGTCGGATATCGCTGCACCGTAAGCTCCGGCATTTCCATAAATTGCTCCCCCTACGGAACCTTTAATCCCGGCAAGAGACTCGAATCCAGCGAGTCCCAGGTCGCAGAGGCGGTCTATCATTTTTTCGAGGTTATGTCCGCTTCCGACAGTGACTTCCGTGCTATCATCAGAAAAATGGTTCAGATTCGATTTGATAATAAGTCCCCGATATCCCGAATCTGAAACGAGGAGGTTTGATCCGCCACCGACTATGAAGTACTCGATTCCATGATTAATCGCGGTATTGACAGCTTCTACCATTTCGTCCGGAGTATTGACCTCGACATAGAAGTCAGCGGGTCCGCCGACACCAAATGTGGTATGGCGTGACATCGGCTCATTCTCTATTGCTCTGGAACCGAAAAGGCTCATTAATGCTTTTCTGAAATCATCATAAGTTACTGCTGTCATTTGGAAAACGTGATTGCGGGCCGGTAGCGGTTGATGATACTCTCCGACCTTTATACACCCTCCGGATCGTTGGATGTTCCCGTTTTTTCGTCTGATTCGCTGTCCTTCTTGGGATTATCGCCATTATCGGGATCTTTTTTTCCGTCAGCCGGAGCATTTTTAGCAGTCTTCTCAGTCTCTTCTTTTGTGGATTTAAGTTCATCCACGTAGTTCATGCGGAGATGGTATAGTGTGCGCTTGAATAGAGATTCCTCTTCCTGCGTCAAATTTCCCATAGTCTTCTTTTCGATCATTTCAAGCATGTCGATTGTACTTTTACAGATATCGAGATTCTTCTCAACCTTACCTGTGATCGGATTCTGCAGTTTCCCCATCTGTTGCAGGGCTGCCGCCTCCAGTGACATTACAAGCTGGAGGAACATCGGATCGATATTTCCGCCATCCGTAGTCATAGAGTATCACTCCTCGATATCGTTGATTCTTGATGCAAGCTTGAGATTGTGCTGGATATCCATGATCTGCGCCTCGATCTTTTTGAGCAGGCGCACAAAATCATAATCCTCACTCGATTGTATCATGTCATTGATACCGGCACCGAGATCTTTGGATAGCTGCCTCAATCTTTCGACTTCTTCTTTTCTTTTCATCTTGTCAACCTCAGCCCGATTTGAGAAGCTCCGATTTAGATCCATACTGTCTTATGGCTTCTTCCTTCAGGCGACTGAATTCCTCAGGCGTCAATGTATATTTTTTTGATACGATGTCAAAGGCACATTTCCTTGCGGTTTCGAGAATTCTCGCGTCTCTGATGATATCGGCGATTCTGAAATCGGGAAGACCATGCTGGCGTGCCCCGAAAAATTCACCGGGACCTCTGAGTCTCAGATCGGCTTCCGCTATCTCGAATCCATCTGACGTTGATTCAATAACCGACAGTCTCTCTTTGGCAATTTCCGTTATCTCGTCCGATGACATCAGTATGCAGTATGATTTGTGTTCTCCTCTCCCTATCCTGCCGCGTAATTGGTGCAGTTGTGACAGGCCGAAGCGTTCTGCATTTTCAATCAGCATCACGGAGGCGTTCGGGATATCTATCCCGACTTCCACAACTGTCGTGCTGACCAGTATGTCGAATTCACCATCCCGGAATGCCCGCGATGTCTGTTCACGCTCTTCGAAACCCATCTGCCCGTGTACGAGTCCCACTCTCATATCGGCGAAGACATTGTCCCGAAGGTGTTCGTATGATGTTACAGCGGATTTGAGATCGAGTTTCTCGGAATCTTCGACGAGGGGATAGACGATGAATATCTGTCTTCCAGCTTTGATTTCATCACGGACAAACTTATAGACATTCTTCCGGGCACTGTCCGTGCGCCATGCCGTGCGAACCGGTTTCCGTCCCGGTGGCAGTTTCGATATTACCGTAAGATCGAGATCACCGTATGCGGTCAGAGCGAGGGTTCTTGGGATAGGTGTCGCGGTCATTACGAGCAGGTCGCAATTGTGTCCTTTTTTTCTGAAGTCGAGGCGCTGATTGACACCAAAGCGATGCTGCTCATCTATTACGGCAAGTGCGAGTTGCTTGAATTCGATTGTCTCCGAAAAGAGCGCATGCGTTCCGATGGCGATATCTATCTTGCCACTCTTTAATTGAGTATTCAGTTCCTGCTTTTCCTTCTCTGCTACAGACCCGGTGAACAGAGCTGTCTTGAATCCAAGCCTCTCGGCATATTTCGAGATGGATATATAGTGCTGTTCTGCGAGGAGTTCAGTCGGGACCATTATAGCCGCCTGGTGATTGTTCTCGACTGCATAGATCATCGCCGCGAGTGCGACAACGGTCTTGCCGGAACCAACCTCGCCCATGATGAGTCGGTGCATAGGGTGTCCGCTCTGCATCTCCTCAAGAATCTGCCCGATAGCTTTGTTCTGGTCGTCGGTCAGCTTGAAGGGGAGAAGGTCATGGAAATCCCGAACCATGTCTGATGGTGGCATATATGATAGGGATTTGGATTTTTTCTTATGGATCGAGTGTTCGAGGGCGAGACTCATTTCGAAAAGGAATAATTCATCAAATATATGTCTCTGTCGTGCATTTTCGAGAGAATCGGCATCCTCCGGGAAATGTATGTTCCGTGTGGCATAATCGAGTGGTGGAAGCGAGAGTTCCTCTCGCAGACGTTCCGGCACGTAGTCATCTGTCTCGCCAAGGTTGTTCTCTATTGCGGTTCGGATTATACGGCGGAACCGCCGGCTTTCGAGTCCAACACTTTTTAGAAGGGCATTGGATGGATAGAGGGGGATAATCCTGCCGGAATGGGTAAGAGTGTCGAGATTGTCCTCCTCATCGAAAAACTCGAATTCCGGATGTACTATCTGAGGACCATTGAACATGGTTACCGTACCGGAAGCCGCAATCATGTCATCCCGTTTGAATCGATTCCTCAAGAACCTGAATCCCTGGAACCAGGTAAGAGTCAGGTAGTCATCTCCATCGGATAGAAGGACCTCGAAAACCCTGCTGCGCCGTCCCTTTAGAAGCCCCTGAGAAACGACCCTGCCGATGCAGGTTACCGTTTCTCCCTCTCTCAAATCCGAAAATTTGCGGACATCCGAGCGGTCGATATACCGGCGCGGGTAGTATCGGAGCAGTTCCGGTATATTTCGAATTCCGGATTTTTCGAGCGCCCTGGCTCTCCGGGGGCCGACTCCCTTTAAGTACTGGACCGGTGTGACCTGCCGTTCTGATTGCTGCATGCTCTCAAAGTAGGTTCCAGTTAGCAAAGCTGCAACAGAATATTTTCCAAGTTTTGGTTGAAAACCATGCGGGAGTGTGCCTTAGGTATAAATAAGCCGTGTATAAATGGCTGTTTGTCGAGCAGCTTCGGGAATAACCATCAGATGAACTTGTATAATAGCCGGAATAATGAAACTGGAGGATTGAGCCTATGCTGAAACGTTTATTGTTGAGTGCAATCGCCGTAACCATCATGACCGGAATTGCGACGGGAGAGGTCGCGATAACGGTATACAATGAGAATCTGGGACTCGTCCGCGACCAAAGAACTCTTGACTTCGAGAAGGGGACTTTTGAACTCAAGTTTACGAGTATACCGAGTTCTATCGATCCCACATCCGTGCATTTCAAGCTTCTGGACAATCCCGATGCGGCTGCTATTCTTGAGCAGAACTACAGATATGATCTGGTGAGCGCATCGAAGATCCTTGAGAAATTCGTAGACAGCGAGATAGAGATAACCGCTGTTGCAGGAGACCAGACCAAGTTTTACGGAGGTAAACTCCTCGCATTTGACGGTGACAACATCACACTCCTGGCCGACGACGGCGGAGTGAAGGTAATCGAATCGGGGTGGGTTTCCGATATCTCATTCCGCGAATTACCGGATGGGCTTATCACAAGACCAACTCTTGTCTGGAATCTGGCATCGGATGTGTCCGGCAAGCAGAGAGCGGAGGTGTCGTACCTCACTAAGAATATGAGCTGGGATGCGCAGTATGTCGCGGTTGTTGCCGAGGATGACAAGAGTCTCGATCTATCCGGCTGGGTTTCAGTAGATAACAGATCGGGGACAACATTTAAGGATGCGAAGCTGAAGCTTATTGCCGGTGATGTTAATGTTGTGCAGCCGTCACCTCCAACGTATGCTCGTGGTCGGGGGATGGAAGTGCAGATGATGGCCAAAGCGGATGTTGGGTTTGAGGAGAAGGCATTCTTCGAGTATCATCTATATACTCTGCCGCGCAAGACCACACTCTCGAATAACGAGAAGAAACAGATCGCGCTGTTCGAGCCTGCAACGACTCCTGCCGAGAAGGTTTATGTGTATGAGGGACAGAAATATAGCAAAGATGTACGTATTAATATGGAATTCACGAATTCCAAGGAGGCCGGTCTTGGTATGCCGCTTCCAGCCGGCAAGGTCCGTGTGATGAAGAGAGATTCGGATGGATTGCTCGAGTTCATCGGCGAGGATATGATCGATCACACACCACGTGATGAGGATCTGAGAGTCTATGTAGGTAATGCGTTCGATATCGTGGGGGAGAGGAAAGTTATGGATCGGCGGCGGATCACCGATCGCATGACGGAACAAAAAGTCGAAATTGAATTGAGAAATCATAAGGATGAGGACGTCACTATAAAGGTAGTAGAGAAGTTCGGATCGTACTGGAAGATAGATGAGTCGAGTATTGAGTATGAAAAAGAGGATGCCTCGACTGCCATTTTCAAAGTTCCGGTTAAGGCTGACTCTGAAACGACACTCAGTTTCACGGTTCGGACATGGTATTGATCTCATTGCGGGCGTATTCTCATGCGCTGAGAAGGAGTATAATTGTTTTGACAAAGAGTGGCGTCTTTGTTAAAATGACCGCCTGAATGAGTTTAGAGCGCAAGGAGGTTTCGTTTTGAGGATTGTTATTAGTCTACTTCTCGTTTTGGTGTTCTTCGCGACTGCGACGCCGAGACTCACTTATGATGCTCTCGTACGGTCGGCGAAGATCTATCTGAAAGAGATTCCAAAGAACTATGACTCCGCTGTCGAGAAACTCGAGGAGGCGATTGAACAGTATGCCGATAAGCCGCCTATCGAGGCATACCTGCTCCTTGGGAGTATCCATGCCGATAAACGCCGGTATGCTGAAATGGATCTTAATTTCGATGCGGTTGATTCGATCTGCAGAAGTGCGGCCACCGAAGATATTGAAAAGACCTGCAAAGACCTCAATGTATCAAAGCGTGTCGATCAAATTCGTCAGGCTCAGTGGATTGAGGAATTCAATGAGGGTGCTTCATTACTCGGTGAAGCCAAGGAGTATGAGGAAGAGTATGGTGAGATTGATGATGAAGACGAGAAAATAGACATTCTCTATGATCTCGAACTCATCTACCGTGATGCGCAGAAGAATTTTAATAATTCCACCATAATTCTCGAGGATTCTTCTCAGGGGTGGATCAACCTTGGTATAGCCTATTACAGACTTGGTGGAGTCTATGGCCGGATTGTCCAGCTTGATGAAGGTTCTGAGTTCGAAGAGGGAATCAAAAATACGATGAAAGATTCCGCGCTTGTTTCATATCGTCAGGCTCTCAGTAAAACACCCGACAATTTCGATCTCATGTCAAATATGGCGACCATATATTTCGAACTGCAGCAGTGGGAACAGTGCGCAGAAATGTTCGGTCGGATGGTAGCTCTTCAACCCGATAATGTCAGTGTTCTGCAAAATCTGTCCATGATCCTCAGTCAGCTCGAAATGGACGATTCCGTGAGAGTGATTGTTAACAAAGTGATAGAACTCGATCCGGGTAATCTCGATATGCGTCTGCAGCGCGGTTATGATGAAGTATCGAAGGGCGCAGACTTGAACAGCGAGATTAATAAGGCCAAGGAAGAGGAAGTAGAGCAGGCGAAAATCGATGAACTTACAGAAAAGCGCAATGCCGCGTACCGTCAGGTAATAGTTGATTTCGGCAAGGTGGTTGAACTTGCCCCCAATAACTATGATGCCTGGTATTTCCTCGGTCTCTGTCATTATTTCCTCGAAGAATACGAGAAGTCCATAGAAGCCTGGGAGAAAGCTCACGAACTACAGCCTGACAATCCTGAGGTTCTGGAACTGCTTGCTCCGGTTTATCTGAAGATGAAAATGCCCGAGAAATCTCGGGAGGCTCAGAAGAAAGCTGAGGAGTTGAAAGCCGCACAGAGCGAGGAGCCGTAAGGATTATTCGCAATTTGGATTATGAGGCGGTGGATTTCCATCGCCTCTTTCTTTATATTCGCAGAATGACAGCAGATCTGATCTTCACTCAGGGACCACCCACAGCACTATCCTACCGTATTCCGGAGCGTTATTGCGGGCGGGTATTGAGGGGATGCCGGGCAATTGCGAAGGTCCGTAATAAAAAGATGATCGGTGTGATGGTCGATATCCATGATGATGATCCTGCGATGAGCCTGAAAGAGATTGATGAGGTTATCGACTCCGAACCGATTCTCTCTGAGACTCATCTGGAATTCGCCCGTTGGATAAGCAGTTACTACTACTGTAAGCTGCCGAGTGCAATTCGCCTGATGCTCCCGAAACTTCTCCTCAATCCGGATGGTCTGCTTGTTGAAAGAACAGATGAGTCTGTTAATGTCAGTCGGGAGAGCGATCATGATTTTGTAGACTTGATACCAAAGGGGCGGGCTGTTCGAGTCAGTACCCTTAAGAACAAAGCCGGATCGCCGGTTGGATTTTATTCAAGACTTGCAGAACTCGAATCCGATGGCTTTCTCGCGATTCGCTACCGGGGCAGAACTCGTCGTGGTTTGGAAGAATTCAGGGTGAGACTGCTGAAAACCGGAGAGACTGCCGGAAGGTTGGGATTCAAGCAGAAACTCATCGTGTCGCATCTTACTTCAAGCAGGAAACCGGCGAGTCTTGCGTCAATTGTCAAGCAACTTCATGTTACAAGAAAGTCGGTTGAAACCCTTGCTAAAAGAGGGGTGGTCGAGATTCTATCATCCGACTCAGACAATTCCCCTTTCTCTGTTCAGGAACTTCTTTTGAATCCGGAACAGTCACATGTTGTGAACGAGGTTGCGGAGAGTATCCGGTCGAGGGAATTCAACACATGGCTTCTTCATGGAGTAACAGGTAGCGGTAAGACTGAAGTCTATGTGAAACTCATCTGGGATGCGATTGACTGCGGCAGGAATGCGCTGCTTCTTCAACCGGAGATCGGACTGTCCGAGGAAATATACTCCCGTTTGAAAAACCGTTTTGGCAATATGGTTGTACGTCTTCACTCGAATGTTTCGGATAGTGAGCGTTACGATATATTCAGGAGAATCAGATCCGGCGCTGTTCGAATATTGATAGGCCCGAGATCGACACTGTTCTCGCCTCTTGTCAATCCGGGTATCGTAATAGTCGATGAGGAGCATGACGGATCATACAAGCAATCGGGTAGTGCACCATACTATCAGGGACGCGATGCCGCCGTTGTATGGGGGAGAATGAACTCGTGTCCCGTTCTGCTCGGCAGCGCGACGCCGTCCGTTGAGAGCTGGGGTAATGCGCAGAGTGGCAAATACCGTCATCTCGTACTCTCGAAACGGTGGGATGATCGCGAGATGCCCAATATAAAAACGGTTGTGCATGATCCGGATGCACTCGGTGTGTCACCGTTGTCGGAGTATCTCGAGAATGCAATCGAATGGAACCTTATTGAGGGTGCGCAGACGGTTCTGTTTTTGAATCGTCGCGGATTTGCTCCGGTAATCAAGTGTCGTATCTGCCGCGCGCCGCTTAGATGCCCGAACTGTGACGTCGGTCTCGTTTATCACAAACAGAGCGACTCCGCACTATGCCACCTCTGCGGGTACAGGGATACGCTGATAGACAAATGTTCCGTTTGCGACGAATCGGACTGGGGGTATTACGGTGCAGGGACGCAGCGTTTGGAGGAATCGCTTGCAGAACGATTTCCGTCCGCGCGGATTGCCCGCCTGGATATTGATGTTACCAGCGGTACCGATCACGCGAGAAAGACATTTTCGAAATTCCGCTCCGGCAAGCTTGATATTCTGGTTGGTACCCAGATGGTTGCGAAGGGACTTGATTTCCCCGGGATTCGAACTGTGGGCATAATATCTGCAGACGGCGCTGCAAGTATGCCGGATTTCAGGGCGGCGGAGCGGACATACTCGCTTGTGTTCCAGGCAGCCGGTCGAGCCGGGCGGGGACGTTTTCCCGGTGAGGTCATTGTGCAGATCGAAAACGAAAACTCACCGTTGTGCAATCTGAATCGGGAGAGCTGTTATGATGAGTTTCTTATTAATGAGTATCATCGTCGACGGAAACTGAAATTTCCTCCGGACCGCAGGCTGATTCTTATCAGATTCAAGTCAGGATCAAATTCCCGGCTTGCTTTTGCCGTTGATAAAGTCGGGGCAGAGTTTGACAGACTGCGGAACCGGTATAGAGAATACATGAGTATCCTCGGTCCGGCTCCGGCACCGTTTTTCCGAATCAAGAACAACTACCGGTGGCATCTGCTTATGAAAACGACCTCTGTATCGAGCAGCCTCGGCTTTCTTGACAAATTCCTCAAACTTGACCGCATACAGAACCTTCTTGATGGCATTCAGATCGTTGTTGATGTCGATCCCTATGACATGATGTAGTCAACTCTAACCGACTACTGTTGCGATCCGAAATTGGGTGGTTTTTCTCCCCGATAATGGGTAAATGCCTGCCTGAATACAGGTTTTGAGATATGTTAATTGTAAAATTGTTCCGATGTCGAACAGACAATTGAGAGACTGCGCAAAGTTAGAGCATGGTTTCAACCGATAACAGTAGTGAGGTAAATGATAGTGAATTAACTGTTTTGTGGAAGAGTGCAGTATGAAACTCGCATCCAGATTTGGATTTGTAATAATCGCGGCTCTATGTTTGCTTGCTTCCCTGCGGGCATTCTCGGAAGCCTCCGGTCAGTCGACCAGTGCGAGTGGTTTTAAGCGTGAAATATATCGTGTCGAATTGGACAGCCGTGTGGCAGGAAAACCTATGCTTGCTGCAGCCTGGACTCACTATGGTGAGTTAAAGGCAAAATGGAAATCCGATCTCTTCTATCAGAAATTTCCTGAGGAATATGAGTATCGGTATACCTTTGATGAGGAGTACGCATGCCGCAGGGCACTTGCTGACAAATGGGCGGAACTTAAAAAGCGGCATCCATCACTGTCCGACCGTTACCTTGACAACCTCTTGAGAGTTAAAAACTCACGCTATTTCGACGAGTATATCTATACAAGCTTCAAGGAAGGAAGCTGGAATTTGGATGATGATGATTTTTATCTCGATGAGTATAAGAAATGGCGTAAGAAAAATCTCAAGGGACCTCAGAAAGAGACACATGTTAAAGTCGTCGAGGTGAAACTATCGGAGTGGTAGGATCAGGAGATGTGGAAGATATCCAAAACGCGGGACATCGGTTCCGCGTTTTCTTTTTGCATGGAAAAATATTGGATTAGTGGGTCCATTATACTTCAGCAATTCCCCATTAATTCCGATATCATCGACATGGGCGATCTTAACATAAGATTAGTACGATTCGTCTTGCAAAATCTGCAACCGATCATATATTCCCAAACGTTTACACGAACAGTTTTGTGAAAACTGGAACAAGGTAGGTTAGTCTCATGGCGGTTTTCAATAGGATAGGAATAGTAGGCGCTGGTTCTATGGGGCAGGGTATTGCCCGAGTAGTAGCTGCGACCGGGACCGAAGTGTTCCTGATGGATAGAGAGCTTACAATAGCTGCGAAAGGTGTGGAGGGGATTTCTGATCATCTCGACAAAGAGATCGAAAAATGGGGAATAACAGAAGCCGAGAAACGGGCGATTCTTACTCGAATAACGCCGGTTGCGGACTTCAAACAGATTAAGACTGTGCGCATGGTAATCGAGGCAATCCCGGAGGATCTGGAACAGAAACGGCTTCTCCTCGCTCAACTCGATGCCATCTGTCAACCGACCTGTATTTTTGTGTCGAACACATCGACACTATCGATTACCGAGATGGCTGCCGCTACAAACAGATCAGACCGTGTGATCGGCATGCATTTTTTGAATCCCGTTCATAAAGTACCTCTGGTCGAAATCGTGCGCGGTTTGAATACATCGGATGATACAGTTGAGGCAATACGGGAATTTGTTACGCAGCTTAACAAGTCTTCTGTGAAGGTACATGAATATCCCGGATATATAACGACGAGGATCATTGTCCCGTTCATTAACGAAGCGATCCATGTTCTTATGGAGGGTATCGCGACACGGGAAGATATAGATACATCCATGAAGCTCGGTTTCGGTATGGAGATCGGACCGCTTCGTCTCGCGGACATGATGGGGCTTGATGAGTTGATGCACTGGATGGAGAACCTGCTCCACGAACTTTCGGAGCACAAATATAATCCGTGTCCACAGCTTAGAAAGATGGTTCGAGCGGGTCATCTGGGTGTCAAGACCGGACAGGGTTTCTACAGGTACGATTCAGAGGGGAATGTGCTTCCCGATGAAGAACCGATGGAATTTACTGAGAGGGAGGCCGCGAAATGAGAGTTCTTGTTATAAATTGCGGATCATCCTCGATCAAATACCAGCTTATCGATACGGATGATAAGCACTGTCTTGCTAAAGGCGATGTCAGCAGAATCGGGATGTCCGGTGCTGTTCTGACTCACAAGGCGGAGGGTAAGGAAGAGGTCAAAATAACGGGTGATATCCTCGATCACATTATGGCTGTCGAGTATGTCATTTCGGCTCTGCTCAATCCGCAGCATGGAGTGATAAAGGATAAGACTGATATTGATGCTGTAGGCCACAGGGTTGTGCACGGTGGCGAGCAGTTCACGGATTCCGTGCTGATAAATGGCGAGGTCCTCTCGGAGCTTCGTCACCTGATAGATCTCGCACCTCTGCACAATCCAGCGAACATACGTGGTATCAATGCCTGTATGCGCGCACTCGAGGGAATACCTCAGGTTGCGGTTTTCGACACCGCGTTTCATCATCGTATGCCGGATTATGCCTACATCTACGGGTTGCCGTATGTTTTCTACAAAAAATACCAGATCAGACGATATGGCTTTCATGGCATGTCGCATCACTATGTATCGGTTAGGGCTGCGGAGTTGATGAAGAAACAGCGCGACCAGTTAAAGATTGTTACTGCGCATCTCGGTAACGGGGCTTCCATGTCTGCGGTCGATCTCGGTCGTTCGGTAGACACGACGATGGGTTTGACTCCGCTTGAGGGTCTGATGATGGGCACGAGGTCCGGTGATATCGATCCCGCGATCATACTGCGTATAATGAGTACCGAGGAGCTGTCGCTACATGAGGCGAACACGCTTCTCAATAAACACTCCGGTCTCAATGGTGTTTCCGGTGTATCCTCCGACATGAGAGAGATAATCGAGAGCATGCAGAAGGGGCGTGAGAGGGCGCGTCTCGCATTCGATATCTACTGTTATCGTATCAAGAAATATCTCGGTTCCTATATGGCGGCTATGAACGGTGTCGATTGCATTGTCTTCACCGGAGGTGTAGGCGAGAACTCTCCTCTCGTGCGAGAATCTGTCTTGAAGGACATGGACTGGTTCGGCATCAAAATAGACAAAGATCGCAACCAGAATGCAGTTGGCAAGGAGACTGATATTTCCACTGATGATTCGATGGTCAGAACCTTCGTAATACCAACAAACGAAGAGTTGGTGATAGCGATGGATGCCCACGATATAGTGAGTAAAGTAGCCGGACGCTAATCCCGTTCCGACCTTTTTCCGGGTTTTCGAAATCGGCTTGCCTTTTCTTCCCGCATTGTATATCTAAACATGATAATTTGAAGGGCTTCTTGTGAAAATAGCGCAAGAAGCCCACTTTACAACCGTGAGCGATAATCGCAGCGGAGGTGGTACATTGAACGAGATAGTATTCAAGAAACAACTTTGCCCAAACATAACCATGTTCAAGATCAGGGTGCCTGAGCTTGTTGAAAAGGCTAAGGCGGGGCAGTTCATTATCCTGAGAGCGTACGATAACTCCGAGAGGATTCCGATGTCAATCGGTGGTCTCGACCGGGAAAACGGCTTACTGACTGTCGTGGTCATGGAGGTCGGAAAATCGACCGCTGAAATCGTGCGGATGAAGGAGGGGGAAGAATTCAAGGATGTTGTCGGTCCACTCGGTGAACCGACCCATATCAAGGATTTCGGAGGCACCTGCGTGGTGATCGGCGGCGGAGTCGGGATTCCTCCGATCTATCCGATTGCACAGGCTCTCAAGGATGCGGGAAACAAGGTTGTCGGCATTATCGGTGCGAGAAACGAAGACCTTCTGATTTTCGAGGATGAACTCGGTGAAACCTGCGACGAGCTTGTCATCACAACAGATGACGGTTCCAAGGGGATGAAGGGATTCGTGACCGATGCTCTCCAGAAGCTCATCGATGATGGCGAGAATATCAAATTTGTTATGAGTGTCGGTCCCGTTATTATGATGAAGAATGTTGCGAAGGTTACCAAACCTCACGAGATTTCAACCTGGGTGTCACTCAATCCGATTATGGTGGATGGTACCGGGATGTGCGGCGGTTGCAGAGTGACCGTCGGGGGGAAATCGAAATTCGCTTGTGTCGATGGTCCCGATTTTGATGGTCATCTTGTCGATTTCGATGAGCTGATGAAGCGTCAGGCTATGTACAAGGACTTTGAGAAGAAGGCTTACGAGCATTTTCTGCATAAGTGCAAAATAGGCCTCGGTTGATAGATACAAACCATAACTCATTTGCTATAGAGCAACCGGGAGGTAGAAATGGCAGACGAGCTCGAAGGCATTTCGCTCGGTCAATTACCACCTAAAGAGAGAATGAAGATTCCGCGTCAGTCGATGCCGGAGCAGAATCCAGATAAGAGAGTACACAATTTCAACGAGGTCCCTCGCGGGCTGACACCGGAACAGGCTGTACATGAAGCCCAGCGGTGCCTTCAATGCAAAAAACCGAAATGCATAGACGGCTGTCCGGTCGAGGTCGATATTCCCGCGTTTATCGATCTCGTCGCGAATGGCAAGTTTACGGAAGCGGCGTGGAAAATCAAGGAAACCAACTCACTGCCGGCGGTTTGCGGTCGTGTATGCCCACAGGAAGAACAGTGTGAGGGAGTCTGTGTCCTGACCGGTAAATATACTCCAATCGCGATTGGGTATCTCGAGAGATTCGTTGCGGACTGGGAACGTGAACACGATGAGATGAAGGTTCCGGAGATAGCTCCGTCTACCGGTAAAAAAGTTGCCGTTGTCGGTTCCGGTCCCGCCGGTCTAACCGTTGCTGGCGATCTTATCAAACTCGGTCATCAGGTTACGGTATTCGAGGCGCTCCATAAGGAGGGCGGAGTTTTAGTTTATGGTATTCCCGAATTCCGTTTGCCCAAGGATATAGTGAAATCTGAGGTTGATTTCCTTGCAAAGATGGGTGTCGAATTTAAAGCATCCTATGTGATCGGTAAGATTAAGGGAGTCGATGAATTGTTCGAGGAGGGCTACGACGCCGTATTCATTGGCACCGGAGCAGGTCTTCCAAATTTCATGGGAGTTGAAGGCGAAAACCTCAACGGCATCTACTCCGCAAACGAATATCTCACACGCAGCAATCTTATGCGCGCCTATGACTTTGAAGCGGAGGGAACACCCATAATGCCGGGCAAGCGCGTAGCTGTACTAGGTGGCGGTAACACTGCTATGGATGCCGTAAGAACCTCGCTCAGGCTCGGCGCGGAGAAGGGTGCGATAGTATATCGCCGCTCACGCAAGGAGATGCCCGCTCGTAATGAGGAGATTCACCATGCCGAGCAGGAGGGAGTGGAATTCCAGTTTTTGACTGCTCCGCTCAGGTTTATCGGTGATGAGAACGGCTGGGTGAAACAGATGGAGTGCATTAAGATGGAACTCGGTGAACCGGATGCCTCCGGCCGCCGTCGCCCGGTTCCGATTGAGGGCTCTGAGTATATTATGGATGTCGACACGGTTGTTGTTGCAATCGGGAATTCATCCAATCCGTTGATACCGAAGACCACCAAAGGACTCGAAACCAACAAATGGGGCAATATCGTTGCGGATGATGATTCGATGGCAACCTCCCGAAAGGGAGTCTGGGCAGGTGGCGACATTGTGACAGGTGGCGCGACTGTTATTCTCGCTGCAGGTGCCGGTAAAAAAGCCGCAAGATCGATGCATCAATATTTGATGTCACTCTGATTCCACTAAACAGGAAATAGATGGAAGGCCACCTTAACAGGTGGCCTTTTCTGTCGATTCTTGTTGACTAACAGGGTCCGAATTGGTTAATTGGTGCCCGACTTAGTGGACCTATGAGGTCGTATATAGGTCAGGCATTTATCGCTATAGATTTGAAGTCTTTTTTGCTCTGGGACTTCAGGTGGAGGGGTTAACATGGATCCTGTTTTTCTTGCAAGGCTTCAGTTTGCCATAACAGTCGGTTTTCATTTCATATTTCCCCCGATTACAATTGGATTAGGCTGGTTGCTCGTAATAGCGGAGACTATCGGATGGAAGAGGGGCGACGAGAGATTTGTGAATCTCGGTAAGTTTTTCGGGAAGGTGTTTGCTCTTACATTTGCTGTCGGCGTTGCTACAGGTATAGTGATGGAATTCCAGTTCGGTACGAACTGGGCTGAGTATTCGAAATTCGTAGGAGATATTTTCGGCGCTCCGCTCGCGGCGGAGGGAGTGTTTGCGTTTTTCCTCGAATCCGGTTTTCTCGGTTTGTATCTCTTTGGCCGAGGACGGGTCTCGAAGGGTGTTCATTGGTTTTCATCGCTGATGGTAGCGGTAGGAGCCACGATATCGGCATTCTGGATCATCGTTGCAAATTCATGGCAGCAAACACCCGCCGGTTTTGTGGTTCAAAACGGCAGGGCGGAGTTAACCGATTTCTGGGCGGCTGTTTTTAATCCATCAACTCTTGTTCGGTACTTCCATACGGTAGATGCTGCGCTGATTACCGGAGCGTTTTTCATGGCCGGAATCTGCGCCTACCTGTTGCTGAAGAAGAAAGCTGTCAATGTCGCCAAAGCCGGGATGAAGATTGCGCTTATTTTCGGGCTGATCGCTTCCATCCCTGAACTCTTTCCATTAGGGCATGAGCATGCAAAACAGGTTGCACATACACAGCCGGAGAAATTTGCCGCAATCGAGGGGTTATATACGACTCAATCCGGAGCGCCTTTAGTATTATTTGGATTACCCTCAGGAGGAATCCCGCCTGAGTTGAAAGCTCCGATAGAAATTCCCGGTATGCTTAGCTGGATGGCATTCGGGGATGTTGATGCTGAGATTAAGGGTATCGATTCATTCCCGAAGGATGAGGTGCCACCGCTGTTTTTGACATTCGTGTCATTTCATACGATGGTGGGGCTGGGAATGATCTTCATAGGTTTGACTGCACTCGGAGTTTTCTTCATGTGGCGAGGAACTCTGTGGGACAAGAACTGGTTCTTAAGAATTCTTGTATGGGTGATTCCTCTCCCGATTATCGCCTGCCAGGTTGGCTGGATTGCGGCTGAGGTCGGGCGACAGCCCTGGATTGTGTATGGACTGCTTAAAACGAAAGATGCGGCATCGGTTACTGTCGGGGCGGGAGAGATATTGTTCTCGCTCATTCTGTTTGGTTTGATATATCTGTTCCTCGGAGCGGTATGGATCTATCTGCTCGTACGAAAGGTGAAGCATGGTCCGGATGAGACTGGAAGCGTGGAGGCTGTGTGATGGATCTGAATACAATATGGTTCATTCTGGTTGGCGTGCTCCTGATCGGTTACACAATTCTGGACGGTTTCGATCTCGGTGTCGGGACACTTCATCTCTTTGCCCGTAATGATGAGGAGCGCCGTATAAATATGAATGCAATCGGTCCCGTGTGGGATGGGAACGAGGTCTGGCTGATTACCGGAGGCGGTGCGCTGTTCGCGGCTTTCCCGTTTGTATATGCAACCGTGTTTAGCGGATTCTATCTTGCCTTGATGCTGCTTCTCACTGCGCTGATTCTCCGCGCGGTTTCGATGGAGTTCAGGAGCAAGGTTGAGTCCGGTTCGTGGAGAAAATTCTGGGACTACTGTTTCGCTATCGGTAGTTTCCTTTCCGCACTGCTGTTTGGTGTTGCGTTCGGGAATGTGCTTAAGGGTCTTAAGATAGCTGCGAATTTCGAATATCAGGGGACATTCCTCGGACTATTGAACCCATACGCTATTCTTGTCGGGCTTGCGGCTGTTGCGGTCATAGTGATGCACGGCACGACATACATGACAATGAAAACGAGGGGTGATCTGCAGGAGAGATTTGTTTCATTTGCAGGCAAGGGCTGGATCGGTTTCGTGGTGCTGTATGTTGTTGCCACAATAGCGACGTTCTTCGCCGCTCCAGAGTTGATGAGGGGTACTATTTCATCCCCGATATTCTGGATTCTGTTCATAGTTTTTCTTGCTTCACTGGTATATCATCCGGTGGCTTTGAAGGCTAAGAGGAATTTCACTGCGTTTCTTTCATCTTCGCTCGTAATTCTTACATTAATGGGGATTTGCGCGGTTGGGCTGTTTCCGACAATTGTACCATCGAGTATTGACCCATCATATAGCTTGACAATTTACAACGCATCATCTACTGATAAGACATTAACTGTGATGCTGATAATCGCTTTGGTTGGTATGCCGCTGGTAATCGGCTATACTTACTACATATATAGAGTGTTCAAGGGAGAGGTTGTCATTACAGGTGACAGCTATTAGGAGAGAGGGATATGTCCGACAAAGACAAATCCACAGACAAGTCGAAACGGAAATTTCTTTTTACAATCGGAGGCTTAAGCCTCATCTGGGTTGGCGGGGCGGCATATCCGATTGCGCGATATCTCAGCCCCCAGGCTGCGCCGGATCCATTTGGTGAGGACGGGAGAGCTGTTGTCGAGGGGATTGTTCCGAATGAGGTTGTAAAACCGGGAATGGGCAAGAACGGGGGGTATGGAAATCGGGGACTGATCGTGTTCCGTCATCCCGACGGCAAACTCCGCGCTTTCGATTCCAAGTGTACTCATGCAGGCTGTAATGTTGCTTTCGAGGGAGACAAGATATTCTGCCACTGTCACGGTGGAACCTATAATCTCGAGGGTAAAAACATCGCCGGTCCCCCTCCGAGACCGTTGACCGAACTTGGTGTGGAAGAGGATGAGAATTCGATATATGTCTACCGTCTGCCACGAGATGAGGATGGGGAGGTATAGGAGTGGAATCTCTCGATAAGTATCCTATACCGGAAAATGCCGAACAGAAATTACCGTCTGAAGACAAGGTTCCCGGCAAGATCAGCCGTATGCTTCTGCAGAGATATCCTGTCTGGCCGATAGTGGATCACCTTTCAGAGAAGGTAGTCCCGCAGCATAATCACTCGGTCTGGTATAACATTGGCGGAATCGCGCTTTTCTTCTTTGTGGTTCAGATAATTACCGGTGTATTGCTGATGATCTACTACAAACCCGGCGCACCCTGGCAATCCGTGCAGCGGATTGTGATGGAGGTTCCGTTCGGCAACCTCATACGGAGTATTCATCACTGGAGCGCCAATTTGATGGTGCTCTCGTTATTCATACACATGTTCAGCACATTTTTCATGAAGGCGTACAGACCACCTCGTGAGGGGACATGGCTGACGGGTCTTGCTCTGCTTGGGGTGACACTTCTTTTCGGATTCTCCGGGTATCTTCTGCCGTGGGATGATCTTTCGTTCTTTGCAACACGAGTCGGCATGGAGGAGGCGGAGAAAGCGCCGTTGATCGGGCATTACATTGGTCAGCTTGCCAAGGGTGGTCCGGATGTCTCACTCGATACACTCGGTCGATTCTATGTGTTGCATGTTTTCGTGATACCGCTTGTTACGATGTTTATTATTGGTATTCATCTATTCTTTGTGCAGGTGCAGGGAGTCAGCGAACCGGATTCATTCCGCAGATTGCCAAAGGAGAAGAGGAAATATCACAAGTTTTTCACCGAGTTTATGTTTGCGGAAATTCCGGTTTGGCTGGTGCTGGCAGTGCTGCTTGTTTTTCTCTCGGCGGCATGGCCCCGTGCTTTGATGCCGGAAGCTGATCCGTTTGCTGCTGCACCGGAGGGAATCAAGCCGGAATGGTATTTCCTTTCGCAGTTTCAGTTATTGAAAATATTTCCAGGTAGTCTTGAGTTTGTGGGGATGATGTTTTTGACACTGATACCGATGCTTTTTCTTGTAACTCCGTTTTTCGACAGGTCCGTCCCGACAGATAACAGGGGAAGGTTGGTTACGAAGATTGGTTTCCTGATACTGCTTGGATTAATAGTTTTTACGATTTGGGGGGGGCTGTCTTAGGGCAGCCGGATAAGGTTTAGGGAGTTTGAAATGAATTACCCGATATGGGACATACCGTTTCTCGGAGCCGGGCTGGTTGTTGCCATAATCGCAATAATACATGTGTTGATATCTCACCTTGCAATTGGTGGAGGGGCATTCCTTTTCATTGCGGAGGTCTGGTCCAACAGGACGGAGCATGGTGATAGAATACGCGACTGGCTTCACAAGTATGCGACATGGTTTCTCGTGTATACCACAGTATTCGGGGCTGTAACCGGGGTTGGAATCTGGTTTTCGATTCAGCTTGCGAATGCAGAAGCAACGAGCCTTCTGATACACCAGTTCGTATTCGCATGGGCGATAGAGTGGGTGGCATTCCTCGGAGAGTTGACCGTTCTCTATTTCTATTTCTACGGTTGGAAGAAGAACTCACGGTCACTTCAGGTGTTTCTTGCGGGCGCATATTTCGTTATTTCCTGGATGTCCCTATTCATTATAAACGGCATTCTGTCTTTCATGCTTACTCCGGGCGATTGGACAATTCTCAACAAAGATATATTTCTCGGATTTTTCAATCCGGGTTTCTTCCCGTCACTGCTGATCCGGACACTTGCGATGTTCATGATTGGCGGTTTGTTCGGGATAATAGTTGCGGCTCGTGTTACGGATGATTCCGATTTCAAGGAGCGTATAATTTCATTTTCCTCCAAGTGGATAATTCCTGCAGCTGTGGCTGCGCCGTTTCTTTTACTCTGGTACTGGTCGACTCTGCCGGAGAACACGATTGAGATTTTCAAGAGTGGTGTGACCGGAGTAATGGGCGGCAAACTTGAAGCGCTTACACGCTATTTCTGGCTCGCTATTATTGCAGCGGGATTGATACTTGCAGGAATCGCATTCATCCTGATTCGTCCCAGAGCGGCATCACTAACGGGGGCAATCGCACTCTTCCTAATTGCTCAGTTCGGCGTGCTCGGTGCGGAGTTTTTCCGTGAGATGGCAAGAAAGCCGTATGTTATCTATGGTGTATTATACTCAAATGGACTCTGGCAATCCGATGCTGATAATCCGGAGTATATGAAGAAACCATACCTCGATCAAGCCAAGTGGCATCCGGATGTGGAAGAACTATCTTCGGAACATGGCGAATGGGTGTTCCGTTTGCAATGTGCTGCCTGTCATACGCGCGATGGTTATCGCGCTATTAGTACCCGCACAAAGGATTGGACGGGAGAATTCGGATTCAAATGGCTGGAAACGTTGGACCAGCAGGGAGTGATGCCGAAGTTTCAGGGTAGCGCTGAAGACCGCGCTGCGCTATCTGCATATCTTGTGTCTCTTCACGGGGACACAATAACTGCAGGAGATATTCTGGCGATGGTTGCAGAAGCTGAAACGGGAGATACAACAAGCGTGACGGACTCATCTGCCGTGATGGATACATCTGTCGTTACAGGGGAAATGGAGGAGAGCAAATGAACATATCCGTTTTCCTGACAGCGATACCGGTAATGGTCATGCCCACACCCGATCCGCTTGGATTTCCTGTGCCACCGATCATATTACAGATTGTGGCATACCTGACACTGAGCCTTCATCTGCTTGCCATGAATTTCACAGTAGGGGCGGCAATATTGCTGCTCTACTCAAAAGTTCGTAAGAAAACTGAGTATGACGGAACCGCATTCTTCCTTGGGTCGTCCCTGCCGCTTGGGCTTTCGTATGTGATTACACTCGGGATTCCGCCACTGCTTATAGTACAGGTCTTATACGGTCAAATGTTTTACAGTTCATCGATTCTCGTCGGTACGTTCTGGATTCTCGTTATTCCAATACTGGTTTTTGCTTATGCGGGATTCTATCTGCACAAATTCAAACGGTTTGATTATCCGAAACACCAGTGGATCATCATAAGCCTTAGTCTGATTTTCATGCTGTACGTCGGGTTCCTTTTCGTGAACAACATCACTCTCTCATGGAGTCCGTCAGAATGGCTTACGATGTACAGCAATCATCCCGGTGGAGGCACGCTCAATTTCAACGAACGGAGTCTTCATCCGAGATTTACCCTCTTCCTTGGCGGAGCATTCGCTATGGCAGCAATTGCCCTGATCTGGCGTGGTACGCTTTTTAACCGTTGGGGTTATGAGAAAGAGGGGGCTTTTTCACAGCGATTCGGCAGGAATGCGTTTTTACTCTCACCAATTCTGTGGGGTGTGTCAGCCGTTGGTATCTACATGACCCGCACGGAGAGCATAAATGAGATGTTTGCGGAAGTTAGTGCCACGATACCACTTATGGTGACCGGCATTGTAGGGTTTGTTCTTCTGACTGCAGGAATCGTCCTCTCGGTTGGCAGGAAATCGTGGCTCTATCCAATTGTTTCATCGCTTGGAATGCTTATAGTTATGGCATCAGCGGTTGTATTCAGGGACCTTTCGAGGATAAAGACTCTGGAACCATATTTCAGGCTGGAAAATGTGCCAATTGAGCCGCAGTGGGAAATGTTCATCATGTTTGCTGTTGCACTGGTTCTCGGTACCGGTTTGATGATCTTTCTGTCAATCAAGGTGTTTCCGAATATAGCGAGTCTTTCTCGTGAGCGATTCGAGAGTAAACTCGCGAAGAACTGATACCGGAGTTTGTATCAAAGGTTTGTAATTAACGCGGTTTCCGATCCGGGGTTGATCGGCTGCTGATTTTGTCGGGGAGAGTTGTACAAACCGGGAACGATGTCTTCCGTAGTGAATCCCGCTGGATTGCAATCTATTATTTCCTTGACATAAACCAATAGCAGAAGTAATTTTGACAGCTTATGAGTGGAATTCTGTACTTAAATAGTCTCGAAGAAGGGACAAATAAGGTAAGTCTCGAGATACCGGGAGTGGATCTCGCTATAGAGCATCAGGATATGATCTCAGTTGGGACATATTCTGCTGAGTTGGAAATTGAGAAACGTTCCACCGAATTTATCGTCCGATGCAAGGCTGAAGCGACCCATAAGTTGCAGTGTGCCCGATGCCTTGAACCTTATGATGCCGTGTATGCATTCGATTTCACATTTGTCATCAACTGTGTGAAACTACAGGAGGTTGCAGGGGAAGGTTCGAGCGACGACTATTATCTGATTGATGATTCCACTAATGAATTTGACATAACTCCTCTCATCAGAGAGCGTCTTCTTCTTGCGCTTCCGATGAAACCACTTTGCAGTCCTGACTGTAAAGGTTTGTGCCCAAAATGTGGTACTGATCTGAACAAGAGCACCTGTGATTGTGTTAAGGATCAGGTCGATGAGCGTTGGAGTGAACTAAAGAAGCTTCGTCAACAACCTGGAGGAAACTGAGAATGGCTCTTCCGAAAAGACGGCATTCCCACACTCGTGGGGCCAAACGGCGGACCCACTGGAAATTGAAACGTCCCGCGTTATCTGAATGCTCAAATTGCGGCGCCAGAAAGCTCGCGCACCACATTTGCCCGAGTTGCGGATATTATGCGGGCAGGGAGATAATCACCCCGGAGACCAGTGAGTAGGAATCCGTTCCGTATATGGGAATAAAAGTAGCAGTTGACACAATGGGCGGGGACTTCGGCCCCCGCGTTGTAGTAAGTGGAGCACTCCAGTTCCTTCAGTTGTCCGAGTTTGAGGACTCGGAGATCGTATTTGTAGGACCGGAAGATGTTCTCCGCGAAGTTCTGGTAGAGTTCGGGAATCCGAACGGCAGAGTGACTGTCAGCCATGCGCCCGATGTAATCACGATGGATGATCCTCCTACGGATGGTGTCAGGAGGAAAGAATCGTCTCTCGTGGTTGCGCACCGTCTGATGAAGGATGGCAAGGTGGATGCTGTCGTGTCGGCCGGAAATACCGGCGCGGTGATGGCTTCCGCTATCTTCAACCTCGGCAGAATCGAGGGAGTTTCTCGTCCGGCAATAGCTACACTTTTTCCTACAACCGGCGATGAACCGTGTCTCGTTATCGATGTCGGGGCGAATTCGGACTGCAAGCCGGATAATCTTCTTGAATTCGCTTACATGGGATCAGTCTATTTCGAACATGTCAAGGGAGTGTCCGAGCCGAGAGTGGCTCTTCTCTCAATCGGTGAGGAAAAAAGCAAGGGAAACGAGGTTACAATCGCAGTACACAGACGGCTTCTCGAGTCCTCATTGAATTTCATAGGCAATGTAGAGGGGAGAGATGTACTTGCGGGCCGGAGCGATGTGATCGTGTGTGACGGTTTCGTGGGGAATGTGCTGTTGAAATTTGCAGAGTCTTTCCAGGGCTTTTTGTATACCAAGATCAATCGACAGGTTTCCACTAATATATTCTCACGGCTCGGAGCCGGATTGATGGCACCGTTTCTAAGAAGAATGAAGAGGACTTTTGATTATTCGCAGTCAGGCGGAGCTCCTCTTCTCGGTACTAATGGAGTTACTATTATCTGTCACGGTTCATCAAACGAGATGGCTGTGATGAATGGAATCAAGATGGCGAGGGCGATGGTTTTCAACAGGGTGAATGACCATATAATTGAACAGCTCTCAACTCGATATGCATCTACCAATATCAAGGGAACGGGCAAATAAACGGCTGTGTGAATTCAATGGAGTGCGGCATATCCCGCTGATCGAATTCACTGGAAATTTGGAATTGACAAAGGACTGATGAGATATTACACATAGGTCACTAATTTAGGCTATGAATAAAATCGCATACATATTTCCGGGTCAGGCGTCGCAGTTCGTTGGTATGGCCAGGGATCTGAACGATGCTTCGCGAGAGGTCAGCTCGATCTTTGAGATGGCTTCGGACATACTCGAATTCGACCTTGCGAAAATCTGTTTCGAGGGTCCACTCGAGAGATTAACAAAAACAGAGCATACTCAACCTGCGGTACTGGTTCACTCTCTGGCTGTCCTGAAAATGATGGGTGAGGATGCGCCCAAACCTGACTATTGTGCAGGGCATTCGCTCGGCGAATATTCGGCTCTTGCCTGTGCGGGTGCGATGTCGTTCGAGGACGCAATTGCGGCGGTTCGAGACAGAAGCCTGTTGATGAAAGATGCCTGCGATTCAACCGAGGGAACCATGACTGCCGCTATTGGCGGTGATGAGGAATCCGCGAACAAACTCGCTGAATCCGCACGCAAGCACGGTATCCTTCAACCTGCGAATTTCAATTCGCCGGGACAGATTGCGCTGTCCGGTGAATTGGCCGCAGTGAAGTATGCACAGGCCGGTTATAAAGAATTTGGATTCAAGAGAATGCTTCCACTCAAGGTTGGTGGAGCTTTTCATTCTCCTCTGATGAAAAAGGCGGAGGAGGGAATGCCCGGAGCGTTAAGCAGGGTCAATTTGACGAATGCGAACATTCCGGTTGTGGCAAATGTCACCGCTGAGCCTGTAGAGGATACGGAAGAAATAAAGGACCTGCTCGTAAGACAGATAACGTCTCCTGTGAGGTGGATGCAATCGGTTCAACGGATGCGCGAACTCGGTGTTCGGACATTTGTTGAAATAGGTCCGGGGAAAGTTCTCACCGGGCTTGTTAAAAAGACTGTACCGGACGCAGAGGTTATTAATATTGGAACGGTAGAGCAGGTCGAAGAATACCTTGAAGCAGTAAGAGTTGGATGATGCTTGACGGAAAGGTTTGTTTGATAACGGGCTCAGCCCGTGGAATAGGCTACACGATTGCGGAGAGATTCGCGGAGAACGGCGCGAAGATAGTTCTGTCGGATGTACTCGCGGATCAGCTCGATGAGTCTGCCTCAAAGCTTGCATCCTCCGGTGTTGAAGTTGCCGCTATTACAGCGGATGTGTCTGATGCCGGTCAGGTACAGAAGCTTATGAAAGATACTGTCGAGAAGATGGGCAGTCTTGATGTTGTTGTGAATAATGCAGGCATTACGCGTGACACGCTGATGATCAGGATGTCGGAGGATGACTGGGATTTTGTTCTGCGAGTGAACCTCAAGGGTGCTTTCCTCGTAACCCAGGCAGCGGCTAAAATTATGATGAAACAGCGGTCCGGCAAGATAGTGAATATATCATCGGTAGTTGGTCTGATGGGCAATGTTGGACAGACGAACTATTCATCGTCCAAAGCCGGTCTGCTCGGATTGACAAAGTCGTCTGCGAGAGAGCTTGCTCCTCGCGGGATTTGTGTAAATGCTATTGCTCCGGGGTATATTGAAACAGAAATGACCGAGAAAATGTCCGAGGCGGCAAAATCGGCGTTTCTCGACAATATCCCGTTGAAGCGGGGAGGAACACCCTCGGATGTGGCGAATGCCGCGCTGTTTTTGGCATCGCCTCTTGCGGATTATATCACCGGGCACGTACTCAGCGTGAACGGTGGTTTATATATGTAGCAAACAAAGGATCTTCACGAATACAGGAGGTAATGAAATGTCGGTTCAGGACAAGGTGAAAGAAATCATAGTAGAGCAGCTTGGTGTCGATCCGGATCAGGTCTCTCCGGAAGCGTCGTTTGTCGATGATCTCGGAGCCGATTCACTGGATACTGTCGAACTTGTAATGGCACTCGAGGAAGAGTTCGGAATTGAAATTCCGGATGAAGAAGCCGAGAAAATTGGTACTGTTGGATCAGCAATAAGCTATATCGAGCAGCACTCTGGCGAGTAGGGACTATGTCTGGCAGACGCTGTGTAATCACCGGACTTGGAGTCCTGACACCAAATGCTAACAGGGTTGACTCTTTCTGGAAGAACTGCCTGAACGGGATTTCCGGAGTCGGCAGGATAACCCATTTCGATCCCTCGAATGTAGCATCCCAGATAGCCGGAGAGGTATTCGAGTTCAATCCCGAGGATCATTTTGATAAGAGAGTGGTTCGCAGGAACGATAATGTCCAGTTATACGCGCTCTATACGGCCGATCAAGCTATCAAGGATTCCGGGATAGACTTCGACTCAGTAAACGGAGATCGTTTCGGTTGCATTATAGGCTCAGGTATCGGAGGTCTGGAGACCCTCGAAAAGCAGCATACAGTAAAGCTGGAAAAGGGTCCGAGCAAAATATCACCGTTTTTCATTCCGATGATGATAAGTGATATGTGTGCAGGAGCTGTTGCGCTGAAATATGGTCTTCGAGGTCCAAACTATGCCACTGTTTCTGCATGTGCATCCTCCACGCACGCAATAGCGGATGCTTTCAGGATGATTCGCTGGGGCGATGCAGACATGATGGTTTCCGGTGGCTCGGAAGCATCAATAACTGAGCTTGCAGTTGGCGGATTCTGCTCTGCGCGCGCTCTGTCGACGCGGAATGATGAACCGGAGAGAGCATCCCGTCCATTCGACCGGGATCGAGACGGATTTATAATCGCCGAGGGATCCGGGATGGTCGTGCTGGAGGAGTACGAGCACGCAAAGAAGCGCGGTGCCAATATATATGGAGAGATTTTAGGCTGTGGTTATTCATGTGATGCTTATCACATAACAGCACCGGCACCAAATGGTGAGGGTGCCGCACGCGCGATTAGTTCGGCGATGCGTGACGGTTCCGTTTCGCCCGATGAGATTGATTATATAAATTCGCACGGTACGTCTACCGATCTGGGGGACGTAGCGGAGGCTCAGGCTATCAAGAGCGTGTTCGGAGAACGTGCCACGAAAATCGCGATCAATTCGACCAAATCGATGCTCGGACATCTGCTGGGAGCAGCCGGGGCTGCGGAGGTGGCGATTGTCGCTCTCTCGCTGAAAAATCAGGTGGTGCACCCCACTATCAACCTGGAAAATCCCGAGGATGGTTGCGACCTTGATTTCGTAACAGAGGGTGCAAGAGAAATCAAGATCGATTATGCGCTGTCGAATTCATTCGGATTCGGGGGCCACAATGTTTCGATTTTATTCAAGTCGGTATAGCCCATCCTCCGGTAATAGAGCTTGATCGAAGATGCCGCTGGTGAATCTGAAGAGATTTAGTACCGCGTTGCACCGTCTTCTCCACCGGAAGAGGGGCTTTCGGGATATACAGGGTATTATCGGCTACAGTTTCCGGGATACCGGTCTGTTGTCGGAGGCGCTAACGCACAGATCCTATGCAAAATCATCCACAGGGGATGATAGTCCTACATTCGAAAGGCTGGAGTTCCTCGGTGATTCAATTCTCGGTATGATAGTAGCTGAAGATCTGTATCGGATGTTTCCGGATAAACCCGAAGGCAAATTGACGAAACTGAAAGCGGCTCTTGTGAATGAGCAGACACTGTCAATGGTAGCGAGAGATATGGGACTCGGAGATCACATACTTCTCTCGGTTGAGGAAGCCGCTGCGGGTGGTCGAGACAGACCATCGATTACATCCGATTGTTTCGAGGCGGTTATAGCCGCGATATATCTGGATGGCGGACTTGAACCGGCGCGGAAATTCGTTGCAGAATTTGTGATGTCACGTATTGATGAAGTTAGGTCGGATGAGTCCATTCGTAATTTCAAGGGTGAGTTGCTCGAGCTCACTCAGGGACAGGGTGCCGGTGTCCCGCGCTATGAGGTAATCGACGAGCGTGGACCCGATCACGACAAGACATTTACTGTTACGGTACATGGTTTTGGCAGAGAACTTGGAGTAGGACGGGGGCACTCCAAGAAGGAAGCTGAACAGAGCGCCGCGCAAGTGGCACTGAAGAAGGCTCAAAGAATAACGAAAAACAACAATCATTATAGAATACAGGGCCGGGAGGAGAGATGAACATAGTTGTCTGTGTGAAACAGGTTCCGGAAATTGCACTTGTAAAGGTTAACGATGACAAGGGTGAAGTCGAGTACCCGCAGGGACCGGGAGTAATCAATCCGTTTGACTCGTATGCTCTCGAAGAAGCACTCAAAATAAGGGAAAACTCCGGCGGGAAAATCACAGTTATTACCGTTGGAGACAAATCGAGTGAAGTGGCCCTTAAAGAGGCTCTCGCACTTGGCGTGGATGAGGCGATCTGCCTCGATGATTCGGCTTTCGCAGGATCGGATGATCAGGCGGTTGGTGCAATTCTCGCCAAAGGTATCGAGAAGATCGGGGAGTATGACCTTATCCTCTTCGGAAAACAGGCTGTGGACAACGATAATGCAATGGTCGGCGGAGCGGTTGCCGGGCATCTGAATATTCCGCAGGCGATGTTTGTCAGGAAGATCGAGTCGTATGACGGCGGTAAGGTTGTTCTTCAGAGACAGACCGAGACCGGGTTTGATACGTGTGAAATTGAACTTCCGGCAGCGGTTAGCGTGGTAAAAGAGATAAACGAACCGCGTCTTCCATCCCTGAAAGGGAAGATGAAGGCAAAGAAAGCGACTATCCCGCACTGGTCTGCTGCCGATCTGGGAATGGATGGTTCTGCAACCGGGCAATCCTCTCCGAGCAAGGCAACCGGGGCAAAGAATCCGCCACCGCGCCCGGAGGGCGAGATGATTGACGGTGGAACACCGGAAGAAATCGCTGATAAGCTTTTTAGCAAGCTTCGCGAAGATCAGGTTATCTGATAATCCTCAATAGGCTGTAATTTTGTTTGCGGGCTGTCATCCGGCAGCCCGTTTCTTATGTATTTGATATTCTGTCGAATTGGATCGCAGATTATGCGTTACTGCTTGCGAGTATAGAATTCTGCTATATTGATGTGCTTGAAATGCGGGTTCAGTGAAGTCGTTGGATCGTTTAGAGCTACAACTGCGTTAGGATGTGTGCCTTTTGTGAGTTTGCGAGATAAAAAAGTCTTGACAAAAACTGCGATAAGGGCTATATGATAGATGGGGGTAGTGTATCAAACCTAAAGAAATGAGGCGTAAGCCGGTTTTGCATAATTGGAGGCAGACGAGATGAAGTCTAAGACAAGGCTCATTGGACTCTTTTTTCTGAGTCTGTTCTTGGCTGCGTGTTGGCTCTCAACCCTTCAGGGCGTAGAGGATCCGTGGGACGAAAACAAGGCGACCCACCCGGATTCAAGCACTACGCTCAACGATGATGGTGTGATTGGTGACGATGGACCAACTATTATAGTAATTACGGATGGTCCGGGTTTATTCAAGAATCTACCGTTCAGGGTATTCCTGATATCGGGATTTGATGGAGTTGGAGTCAAAGGCGGTGTGAGACAGTTCGCACCAGCAGTCAGGATGGGCAAGCCGTTGCAGGCAACAGACGGCGAATATCAAAAAACTGAAAAATGAGTGCAAACCTAAGCAAAACTGAATACATCGCCCAAGGAAATCTCGACCGAATCGAGCTACTCATCTCCAAGGGAAATATCGGAGAAGCCGGAGACGAGCTTCGCCGGCTCAAGGAGAAGTGTAAGGTTACCAAAGGCTCGATTGATGAAGCTACCATTCAATATCTATCATCCAAAGTCGCGCACGAAAACGCAGATTACAAAACCGCCCTTGATCTTGCGAAGAAGTCCTTCGAAATCTTCCGTGATTCGGCAGAAAACAGGAGTATTGGCAAAATCCTCCTGCATCTGTCCAGGGTGTATTCATCCCTCGGTGATATGGACGCCACCGAGAGTTATGCTCGAGATGCTCTTGCCACATTCAGGCGAATCCGTGATCGAGCGGGGATTTTCGACTGCTACAACAAGCTTGCGTGGGTATTGTATGTCCGGGGCGATTATGCAAAATCTGCCAAGTATTTGAAGGAAGCGATCGAGTCGTTCCGCAAATCTGCCGGTGATAATCAGAAGGCGGCAATTTCTTTAACCAGATATAAATCGAACCTTGCCAGAATTTATATCAGATCCGGAGAGTGGGACGAAGCGGCGGATCTTCTAAAAGCCTGTATTGATAGAAATCGTCTCTATAATATGAAGGATTCTATCATCCTCAATCTGCTGTCACTAGGATACCTATCTACGCTCAGGAGAAGTCAGCGTCAGGCGTGGTATTGTCTCGAGGAGGCGAGACAGGCTCTTGAACAGGAGAGTATTTACCACAGGTCCGCGATTATTTACAAAGAGTATCTGGGGCAGTATTACCTCGAATTTGGTGAGTATAAAAAAGCCGGGAAAGCGATTGATGAGGGAATACACGCGGCAACCGAGATAGCCCCCGATTCCGCTCTCATATCCCAGCTTCTGCGCTACCGTGCGGAATTGGCACTGCATACGGGGGATTTCGATGCGGCTGTTGAGGACGCGGAACGCGCTCTTGAGATTGCGACCACAGTGGGTGAGAAACTCGAAATTGCCTCAGCGCACAGGATTCTCGGTGTCGCATGTCACAGACGGGGAGAGAGCGAAAGAGGCGCGGAGAGTTTCCGAAAATCCGAGGAGTTGTTCTCACAGTTATCCAACAAGTTTGATAAAGCTCTTGCCCTCGTGGATTTCGCGAGGGAGAATTTTATACAGAATTCTGAATACGAATATCGTCAGGCTCAGGCTCATCTTGTGACTGCACGGTTCTCATTCGAGGAACTCGAGGATCGGTATCACGAGGCCGAGAGCTGGGCTGTGGAAGCGGAGCTTCATGCCCGTTTCCGAAAATACGATCTCGCATTGAAGGCTATCGAGGAAGCTGAGGAGTTATTTGGGGCGCTTGGTGAATCGAAGCGTACCGGTGAGGTCCGTTTGATGAGAGAGCATCTTGAAAACAAACTTGTTGACCGTGCTTTGTCACCGGAAAATGAATTTCTCCTGTTCAAGAATTACCTCAACGAAAAAGAGTACCGAAATGTGAGAGGAGGTTCGCTTACCGAGAATCTTGAGGTTCTCGCAAAGCGTACGGATTCGGATCACGCATTTCTCTGTCTCTTTAACGGTACGAGTGATTTTGCAAATGTACTCGCTACGGTTAAATATGATGATGACAGAATTCATGAAGCGTGCCGCAGTATAAATGTGAAGGATATACAATCGCTGGACGGGAGACCGTTGATGGTTACATCATCTGATGTTTTTAATCATAACGGACTTGGTGGTTTTCTGTCGAAATTCGGCGATGCAACGAGTATAATCCTGCTGCCTTTGCAGATAACCGACCAGAAACTCGGGGTGCTGATGCTCCAGAGGGATGCCGCCGGACTCGGAGGCAGATTCTTCGGGCAGAGAGACATTGATTTCGCTGTTGCATTCTCCGATGTAATTGCATTCAAGGCGATCGAAGCGGAGCAGAATGAACTTGCCGAGGATAATCTGCGACTTAGGCGGCAGCTCGAGGAAAGCTGTGTATTTCCGAATGTCATTACGCGCAACGAAGATATGCTGCGGATGCTTGACCGTGTAATGCAGGTTAAGGATTCTCCGATTTCGATACTTATCGAGGGTGAGACCGGATCCGGTAAGGATCTTATTGCAAAGACAATCCATTATAATTCGATCCGCGCGAAAAAGCGTTTTATCTCTGTCAATTGCGCAGCGCTTCCCGAAACTCTTCTCGAATCCGAGCTGTTTGGTTACAAGCGTGGGGCATTTACAGGAGCTGACAGAGACAAAGCCGGTCTGTTCGAGGAAGCCGATGGCGGGACTTTCTTCCTCGATGAGATAGGGGAGATGCCCCTGTCGATTCAGGCTAAACTTCTGCGTGTGCTGGAAGATCAGGAGGTTGTCCGTCTTGGTGAGACAACGGGGCGGCGCGTTGATGTGCGTGTTCTCTCGGCGACCAATCGCGATCTGAAGGAGGCGATGGAGTCCAAGACATTCCGGCAGGACCTCTATTACAGGTTATCTGCGCTGACTCTGAGAATTCCGCCACTCCGTGAGCGCAGGGATGATGTCCCACTGCTGATAGATCATTTTATCGAGCGCGAAAAACGTAGTGTCAGTCTGTCGACTGAGGTTTTCAGCAGGCTGGTTGAATATGACTGGCCGGGGAATGTTCGTGAACTTGAAAATGAAATAAAGAAGCTTACACTGCTGTGCGATGAAACCGCTGTTGTGGATATCAGTCTCCTATCCGGGAAATTCATGAAGGAGAATGGCAATTCCTCGACTCCGGATATTACGAATCTCGATCTGTCCAATCAGGAGTTCTCTCTGTATGGTTTCCTTGAGGATTATGAGCGCAAGTTTATTCTCAAGGCGCTTCAGGAGAATGGCTGGATCAAGAAGCATGCTGCTACATCTCTCCAGATTCCCGAATCGACACTGCGCCTCAAAATGAAGCAGTACGGTATTAAGAAACCCAAGGCATAATAACCCGTCGATTATTGTTGATCCCATTACAGTATTAAGCGATCCTGTGCAGAACACCCTGGTATTGGAGTATCTATGTCTCTATGGAGTAGTCTACTGTCTTTTTTTGCACTTACGGTCGCATTAGCAACTATTTCGTGTTCGAGTCCGCGAATGATGAGTGATGAGGACGCGCGTACATTCGGAACAATTTCGAGAGTCGGTGTTGAGATAATAATAAACAGTGAGGGGCTTCGGTGGAGTAACTGGTATCGTGATCCGTTCGATCCAACGATTATCGCAAACGATCTCTTCCGTCGTCACGGAATGGAGTTCGTCATCGGCCACCCCAAACATCTCTATACGGATGCTTCAATGTCGGTTACAATCGATATCACCCCCATGTCAATGAATGTCGTCGACTCTTCCGGGTTTATGGTTGTTAACGGACGTGTCGGAGTCTCCGTAAACATTCTTCTGGCAACGGAGGAAAAGACTCTGTTTCGATGGTATGAATTGCGGGAATCCAGGAAGCTTGGGGCTTCGATAATTAAACCCATGAGTGAGGACCCTCTATTGATGTTTGAATCGGAGGTCGGGGATTTGATTGTCGATGCTTATACGGATGCCCTATTGAGGCTTCAGTACGAAGCGTATGGCATAGGTGAGATTGCTCGTCATCTGTGCTTCGAAACCGATAATTACGTGGTAGCCAGACTCGCACATGACTGGTTGTTTCCATCAGACTATCATACACGAACTACTCGGGGGCGATACCCATCCTGGATCGATTCACCGGTTGATACCGAAGAATTAATTAGACTTCTCGATGAGAGAAACTGTCTGCCTCAGCGGGTGTGGGCATCTGCGGCACTCTGGAAACAGGGGGACATAGCCGCTATTGATGGACTGATTGATGCACTCAATGATCCCTTCGAGGATGTTCGTCTCAATTGTCGCGATGCGCTCCGGAAAATTACAGGAGAAAAACTGGGACTGAATCAGAAACTGTGGCGCGATTGGTGGGCGAAAGAACAAGCCGGGGATTGAGAAGTATTTTATTACGTCGGCAGGAATCCTTTCCTGCCGGAAAACGTATCGTCTGCTGTCAGGAAAGGGTTCCTGACAGCGCGGAATTCTCGTCTCTCGATTGTTCTTGCAGGTCGAAAGTCTTGACTTTCGACATGTCGAAACCGCGAGGGTTTCGACCTACGGGAATCCCTGCCGTTGTCATTCCCGCG
>Ga0272443_10000331_pt1 | contig 90614 bp, 77 predicted proteins | sample SSMAcet12_FD_193581 | JGI IMG/M metagenome (GOLD analysis project Ga0272443, IMG submission 193581) | Marine sediment archaeal communities from Little Sippewissett salt marsh, Falmouth, MA, United States - SSM-Acet-12 | ecosystem: Environmental > Aquatic > Marine > Wetlands > Sediment ...
GGCAGGAGATAGATGGAGCCGATGAGAAAAGAGATTGCCATGATTCCATCACTGGCCTTGTTCTGAATCAGTCTGTGGGCAATGAGGGTGAAAAGGCTATAGCTGAATCCGGCGGTGAGAGCAAGGATAATACCGCGGCTGTCGACATGTACGGAATCCCCGGTTCCCAGGGTGAGAAGCCCGAGGCCCGCTATTGCAATAACGGTAGCCGTAATCCACCTGACCGACAATTTTTCCCGGTCAAATATCCCTCCCAGCAGTCCGGCGAAGATGGGGCAGCTCCCGATTGCAACCATCGTACCTACGGCGACACCGGTGTAGGCGATCCCGGAGAAGTAACTCAGCTGGAAAGCCGCCTGGCAGAGACCGGTAACCAGGAAGACCGGCCGGAAAAAGAATCGCCAGTCTCTGAACTCACCCCGTAAAAAAGCGACTATACTGAGCAGAATTCCCGACAGTATAATACGAAGAAGACCAAGTACCGGCGGTGTTGCTCCGGCGGGAGCCAGTGTCTGAGCGGTTCCGGTGGTGCCCCAGAGGACTGCTGCGGATAGAATCAGGATATTGCCTGTAAACGATGATTTGTATTCGGGATCAGGCACTTTATTTCCGCTCCGGTTATGATCTAATATGAGATGAGTTTAGAGCGAAGAGGTAAACTATGCAAGCATATATGATTCGTGATATCACCCTTGCGCCCGAGGGAAGACGGAAGATTGACTGGGTGAGGATGAATATGCCGGTCCTGAACCGGATTGAAGAGGACTTCCGCCGGAACAGATATTTCGAAGGAATGCGGGTGACGGTCTCGGTACACCTCGAGGCGAAAACCGCCTATCTGTCGGAGGTTCTGGCAGCCGGAGGAGCCGAAGTCTCGGTCTGCGGCAGTAATCCGCGGTCAACCAAGGATGATGTGGTGGCTGCTCTGGCTGAGAGCGGAATGCGTGTGTATGCCTGGTACGATGCCACTCCTGAAGAGTTCAGGGAGCATCAGAGGACGGCCCTGGATATCCGGCCGAACATAGTCATCGACGACGGCGGAGACCTGGTGCATCTGCTTCACTCGGAAAAACCGGAGTATCTGCCGGAGGTCTACGGCGCATGCGAAGAGACCACCGCGGGGGTCCTGAGAAACAGGGCCAGGGAAAATGACGGCTGTCTGAAAATCCCGGTAATAGCGGTAAACAACGCCTTCTGCAAGCACCTGTTCGATAACCGATACGGTACCGGACAATCGACCCTGGATGCACTGATGCGGTCGACCAACAAAGTGATTGCCGGGACGACCTTCGTCGTCGCCGGATATGGTTGGTGCGGGAAGGGAATCGCCCTCCGTGCCGCCGGAATGGGCGCCAGGGTCATCGTAACGGAGGTCGATCCGGTCAAGGCTCTCGAAGCGGCCCACGAGGGCTTATACGTGATGCCGATGAAGGAGGCTTCTGCCCATGGCGACTACTTTGTCACTACGACGGGAACGAAAAGAATTCTGACAGCCGAACATTTTAAGAATATGAAAAACGGCGCCGTACTTGCGAACGCCGGACACTTCTTTGAAGAGATCGATACCGAAGCCCTTTCCAAACTGGCTGTCGAAAAGCGGGAGCTCAGGCGGGACGTAACCGGCTATCGTCTGCCGGACGGCCGCTGGATACACGTCATATCTGATGGAAAGATCGTCAATATCTCCGCGGCGGACGGACACCCTGCCGAGATAATGGATATGAGCTTCGCTCTGCAGGCACTTTCAGCCCGCTATGTCGCCGAACATCACGCTTCCCTCGAGGCAAAGGTGATCAAGGTCCCCGATAGCATTGATTATGAGGTGGCCCGGTACAAACTCGAGGCAATGGGAATGCGTATTGATGAACTCACCAAAGAGCAGCAGGCGTATCTGGAGGCGGTTGAAAAATAGTGTGTGAAACGGCGCGGGGCGGGAGTGTGAATAGCACGTTTGACCAGACTGGTCCCGAATCCTGAGAGCAGCGAAAGATTACTCAGATACAAGTTCACGGCTGCAGCGCCGGGCCTCTTCGATAACGGTATCCTCGTCGTCGACCTCACGGTTCTGCATCAGGATCTCCCCGCTGCAGATCACTGTATCGACGGCTTCTTCACCGCAGGAGTAGACCAGGTTGGAGATGGTATTGAAGTTCGGCACCATCTTGTAGTGATTCGGATCGATCAGCAGGAGATCGGCGTAGTCGCCCGGCTTTATATCCGATGAGATATTCGGATAGATCCGGGTTTTCCCACCGGTTGCAATGGAAAAAATTTCATCGGCGCTCATCAGCTCAGTATCCAGAAAGTGGTGCTTCTGCAGGAGGGCCGCCGCCTTCATCTCTTCGCACATGTCGAGATTGTTGTTGGAGGAACAGCCGTCGGTACCGAGCATCATCGGCACCTTGTTTGCATTCAGATCGCCGAAGCGGAAACAACTGCCCGAGGAGAGCTTCATGTTCGAGACAGGGTTGTGCACAACCGTAACCTGATGCTCCGCAAGCAGCTCGATTTCCCTGTCGTTCAGCCATACTCCATGAGCAGCTATTACATTCGGGCCGAGGAAACCGATGCTGTCGAGGTATTCAGCGGGCCGCATTCCTTGGGCGGCGACACAATCGTTGACCTCTTTTTCGGTCTCCGAGAGGTGAATGTGTACTATCAGACCCTTCTCCCGGCAAAAATCGGCAATCCGGCGAAGGGTCTTTTCGGATACCGTGTAGACGGCATGGGGCGCGGGTGAGAAGATGAGTTTTTCATCGGCTCCCGAGTATTCGCTGAATTTTTCCTTCAGATCGGTCAGGATCTGGTCGGTACGTTCTTCATTCATGTGATCGATAATTGCCGGCCCGACTGCCGCTTTTATTCCGGAATCCCGATAGGCCTTCCAGGCCTGAGGAAAGTGGAAATACATGTCGTTACAGAAGGTGGTGCCGGTTTTTATCATCTCAAGGGCAGCCAGCCTTGTACCCCAGTAGATGTGGTCGCCGGTCAATCTGGCTTCGGCGGGCCATATTTTTTCCTCGAGCCAGGGCTGGAGCTTCATATCGTCCGCATACCCCCGCAGGAGGGTCATCGCGGCGTGAGTGTGTCCGTTCTTGAAGGTGGGAACTGCTACTTTTCCTGCTGCGTCAAGAACAGTGTCCGCTTTAAAAACCGGCTGGATGGAGTCTGATTGATACACTGCGGTGATTTTTTCCCTGTCTATCATTATTGAAACAGATGTGTCGTCGAGTACGGCGTTCGTAATCAGCAGGCTCATTGCTATCCTCCGTATGATAAAGTATGGTACCATGAATGAACGCAACTTGAAAGCTTGGACTTGAAAGGAAATACGATGAAAACGGCGGCAGTTATTTTTGATATGGACGGACTTCTCTTCGATACGGAGAGGCTGTATATCGAGCAGAGCAAAATTTCGGAGAAAGAGTTCGGCCTGATGATACCGGAGGAAATTCACTGGCAGGCCATTGGAAAGACCCTCGAGGATGCGCGGAAGGTTTATGCTGAAAGATACGGCCGGGATTTCCCGGTTGAGGAATTTATGCATACTACCAAGGATCTGGTGTACAGATACATTGAAGAACATGGGTTGCCCGTAAAGCCAGGGGCGGTTGATCTGTTGAGGGAATTAAAGAATAGGGGTTTTTCTGTGATTCTTGCCAGTTCGAGTCCCCGCTGGATGATCGAAAAGAACCTGAGGCTGGCAGGGATGGCGGATTTCTTTGATTTCACGGTGAGCGGGGAGGATGTGGAAAGAGGTAAGCCGGCTCCGGATATTTTTCTCCATGCGGCGGCATTGGCGGGGGCCGATCCGGCGGAGTGCGTGGTCCTGGAGGATTCAAACAACGGGATTCGGGCGGCTTATACGGCTGGCATGAGGCCGGTAATGGTTCCGGATATTAAGCCGCCGGAACCGGATGTGACTGAGATGGTGTACAAGGTGTATAGGGATTTAGAGGAGGTGTGGGAAGATATCAATTTTCTAGTTTGTAGATAAATGGTGTTATATCGTATATTATTACTTCTATAAAAGACAAATAGAATCATAGATATGAGCTTATGGGATAAATACATTGAAGATAACGAATAAGCACAATAAAAACACCAATCTTCGACAAACTTCAAAATTCTTCTACGGTACCGCTACCGCCGCTTACCAGATCGAAGGCGCCGCAGCCCAGGACGGGCGCGGGCAGTCCGTCTGGGATGCATTCAGCCACAGCCCGGGGAAAATAAAACCCGGACACAACGGCGACGTGGCCTGCGACCACTACAACCGAAGCAGCGAGGATATCCGGCTCATGCGTGAGATCGGCGTGAATGCCTACCGGTTCTCCGTCGCCTGGCCGCGGATACTGCCGGAAGGACGCGGACCCGTCAATCAGGCGGGAGTCGACTTTTACTCCCGGCTTATCGACGAACTCCTGGAAGCAGGAATAACCCCCTTCCTCACCATGTTCCATTGGGACTTGCCGCTTGTTTTGCAGAAGGAGTACGGGGGATTTGCCCATCGCCGATCGGTACAGGATTTCGGGGAGTACGCCGAGCTGCTGGTTCAGCGCTTCGGTGACCGGGTAAAACACTGGATAACTCTCAATGAACCGTGGGTGTATGCCATTGTTGGAAACCTCCTGGGAGTTCATGCTCCGGGGAAGAAGAATCCCTGGACGGCCATTAAAACCCTGCACAACTTGTTGCTGGCGCACGGTGAGGCGGTACAACGTGTCCGGACGTTTTCCAGGGATTCCGAGGTTGGAATCACCCTGAATCTCATGCCGGTTGTTCCGGACTCGGATCGCCGGAGAGACATAGCGGCTGCGGCTGTTGCCGACCAGTTCGTCAACGCTCTTCTGCTGGATCCGATTCTGAAGGGCCGCTATCCCGAAGAGCTTTGGAAGCGGCTCAGTCTCATTCGGCCGAAGGTCAAAAGCGGGGATATGGATCTCATCCACGCTCCCATCGACTTTCTGGGAATAAACAACTACACCCGTGAGCGGGCGAGGTACCGGCTCTTTGTTCCCCTGCTGCATCTGGGTATGACCGGGCTGGAGGTCCCGCCGGCCGAGTTTGTGAAGGACGGTGTGCAGCATACGAGCATGGGATGGGAGGTGTATCCCGAAGGCTTGTACGAGATGTTGAGCCGGATCAGGGATGAATACGGGAACAAACCGGTTTACATCACGGAAAACGGCGCAGCCTTCGAGGACGATCTGGTTGATGGAGCGGTCCACGACACGAAGAGAATTGAATTTCTTGAGGCATACACTGCTCAGGTTGAACGGGCAGTACGGGACGGCTGTGATGTGAGGGGATACTTCGTCTGGACGCTTCTCGACAACTTCGAATGGGCGGAGGGCTACGATAAACGGTTCGGACTGGTGTATGTGGATTACAGGAATGGACAGAAGCGGGTAATGAAGGACAGCGGTCTATGGTACAGGGACTATACTAAAAAAATGGGCGGGCCCTGAGAGTTCTGACCCTTTACATTTATTCTATTTAGCGTTACCAATTATAGAAACATTTTTACCTCCATGCCCCAAAGGGTTTTTGGAGAAGGATACAGGGAGACAGGCAATGGATGTTGACGTAAAAAGCTTTCACCCGCTTGAAGTCAAGGTTCTCCTGCATGTGCAGCCGGGAGAAGAGATAACTACTGATAGATTGGTGAAGGAGCTTTCATTTAAGATAGGGCAGTGCAATCAGGCTTTCAGCTGGCTGACGGGTAAGAATCTGCTCGATGAATCCCGGCGGACGCAATCAGTCGTGTACGAGTTGACCGAGCTGGGTCATTCATTTGCCAAGGAAGGTTTCCCGGACGAGAGGATCGTCGCTCTTCTGGAAAAAGAGGGGGCTCAGCGGATGCCCGAGATAGCCGGGAAGCTCGGCCTCGAGAATCGTGATATCGGATCGGCATTCGGGCAGCTGTCCAAGGAGGGGGTTCTCTCCATGGACGGGGAGAAAAAGGTGTCGGCTACGGGCAAGGGCCCTTCCCCCAGGATGCAGGCAATCAGGACACTTCTGGATAAGGCTGTACTGGAAGGCCACATTGAGCACTCGAAGCTGAACACGGATGAACAGCAGGCTATCAGCAAGATCAGTAAGAAGCGGGGTGCTTCCGGGGTGCCTTTCAAGGTCTCCGACCGTGAAGAAATAGTATATGTCATGAATGATGACGGGAAAAAGGCCCGCGAAGCCCTTGTCCGTTCCGGTGTAACGGGAGAAGAGATCGGCGCCGTCACTTCCGAGATGCTGTCGAAGGGAACATGGAAGGGTATGGCCTTCCGTGAATACAACATTCATTCTCCTGCCAACCGGGTTCTGCTCGGACGGCGGAATCCCTACGGAGAATACCTGCACTGGGTGAAGGACAAGCTCACTTCTCTGGGATTCGAGGAGTTCGACGGGCCTCTCGTGGAGACGGAGTTCTGGAACGGCGACGCTCTGTTCATGCCGCAGTTCCACAGCGCTCGTGACATTCACGATGTCTATTACGTGAAAAATCCGAGCCACGCAAGAGAGATCGAACAGCCCTACCTGGACCAGGTGGCGGCCGCCCATGAAAACGGATGGAAGACGGGCAGCCGCGGATGGGGATACACCTTCGACCGTGATTTTACCCGCCGTCAGATCCTCAGGAGCCAGGGAACCGTACTGTCCGCCAAACAGCTGCCCAAGGCGAAGGTCCCCGGGAAGTACTTCGGCATAGTCCGCTGTTTCCGGTACGATCAGGTGGATGCGACCCACGGGGCCGACTTCTACCAGACCGAAGGGATCGTTCTCGGGGAAGATGTGAACCTGCGGAATCTGCTTGGCCTTCTGAAGATGTTCGCCGAGGAGATCGCCGGAGCCGAAGATGTAAAGTACGTTCCGGGATACTTTCCCTTTACCGAGCCGTCCATCGAGGTCCATATCAAGCATCCGGAACTGGGTTGGTTCGAGCTCGGCGGAAGCGGGATCTTCCGTCCGGAGGTATCCCGGGCACTCGGAATCGACGTGCCGGTCCTCGCATGGGGTCTCGGTATCGACCGGATGGCCCTGATGCACCTGGGGCTGAACGATCTGCGCGAGCTTTTTTCATCTGATATCGAAAACGTGCGTCTGAGGAGGAATCAGTAGTTATGCCCAAAATCGAAGTATTCAAAGATGCTTTTTATTCATATGCGGAGAAAACATACACGGATGAGCAGCTGGAGGAAATCCTGACAGTCGCCAAGGGCGAGCTCGACGGCAAGGACGAGGCCAAGGGGATTCTCAAGATCGAGCTGAACGATACCAACCGGCCGGACCTCTGGACCATGAACGGTCTGGCTCGTCAGCTGAGGGTGTATCAGACCGGTAAGATACCGAAGTACGATTTCTTTTCTACTGCTGAAAAACAGCTCGACTACGGCGACCGGGTGGTCAACATCGATCCCTCGGTGAAGGATGTCAGACCCTATGAGATCGCCGTCGCGGCGCGGGGGAGAAAGATAGATGAGGCTACGCTGAAGGACATCATTCAGACCCAGGAAAAGATCTGCTGGAACTTCGGCCGCAAGCGCCGCTCCATCGCTATCGGGGTGTTCAGGAGCGATTTGCTTCAGTACCCCATTACGTACCGGGCGGCCGATCCGGACAAGACCCGATTCGTTCCTCTGCAGATGGACAAGGAACTCAGCCTCCGGGAGATAATCCAGCAGCACCCCAAAGGTTTGGAGTACGGCCATATCGTGGCTGATTTTCCCGCTTTTCCCTACCTGGAAGACGCCAAGGGAGATACCCTCAGCTTCCCGCCGGTAATCAACAGCGCGTACACCGGAGCGGTCGAAGTTGGAGATGAGAACATTTTCATCGAAATGACCGGAACCGAGCTGAAGGACCTGATCCTGACAACCAACATCGTAGCCTGTGATCTGGCTGACGCGGGATTCGAGATTCTGCCGGTGAAGATCGTTTTTCCCTTCGATACCGAGTTCGGCAGGGAGATCGTAAGTCCCTTCTACTTTCAGGAGCCGGTGGAAATCGATCTGCCCGATGCAAGCAAGCTGCTTGGGGTAGACTTCAGCATGGATGAAGCCCTGAAGGCGCTTAACCGGATGGGGGTTCCCGCCGAGAAGAGCGGCAGTGAAAAACTGACCATTCAGGTGCCACCCTACCGAAACGATTTTCTCCATCCGGTGGATGTGATCGAGGATGTCATGATCGGTCACGGGATGTCCAATTTTGAGCCGATTATGCCTTCCGATTTTACGGTCGGCCGTATTACACAGGAGGAGGCTTTTGCACGGAAGGTGCGGGATATCATGATCGGTCTCGGTTTTCAGGAGATGATGTATAACTACCTTGGATCGAAGCGTGATTTTATCGATAAGATGGCTATTTCCGGGGATGAGTTCATCCAGATCGAGAATCCGATGACCGAGAACTACGAGTACGTGCGGGCTTCGATCATGCCGAGCCTTCTGAACAGCGAAAGCGTTTCGGCCCACGCTGTGTATCCCCACAACATATTCGAGGTAGGGAAGACAGCTTTTCTGAATGACGAGGACAATTCCGGGACCGTTACCCGCAATATCCTCGGGTTTCTCTCCGCCGACGGAGAGATCGGCTTCAACGAAGTGTCCGCCCATGTCTCGGCTGTTTTTTACTACCTGTCGAAGGACTACACATTACAGGAGCTTGATGATCCCCGCTTTATCCGGGGACGATCGGCACGGATACTGTACGGTGAGCGGGAAGTCGGAGTGTTCGGGGAAGTGCATCCGCAGGTACTTGAAAACTGGGGCATCCAGGTGCCCTGTACCTGTTGTGAGATAGATCTCGATACTTTAGCTATGGAGAGTTGATATGGAAGTAAAAATCGATGCAGTGCAGCTCGAGTGGGAGGAGGATGCCAATATCATTGTAGGGCAGTCTCACTTCATAAAAACGGTGGAGGACGTATCCGAGATCGTCGTAACTTCGGTTCCCGGCGTCGAGTACGGCCTGGCATTCTGCGAGGCGTCGGGCCCCGCGCTGATACGAACCTCCGGCAACGACGATACGCTGGTACAGCAGGCGGCTGCCTGCGCACAGCTGGTCGCCGCCGGCCACAGTTTTTTTCTGATTATCCGCAACTCCTATCCGATCAACCTGCTGAACCAGATCAAGAACTGTCAGGAAGTGGCCAGGATCTTTGCAGCCACCGCCAATCCCCTGCAGATAATGGTCGGTGAAACGAACCAGGGACGCGGCATCATCGGTGTCGTCGACGGGTTCAAACCGAAGGGGGTTGAAACTCCTGATGATCAGAAGGCCCGGAAGGAACTGCTGCGCACGATAGGTTATAAGTTCTAATCTGAAAAGTCGGTCGAAAGTTCCTGCGGAGTTCGTCCGTACGGAGCCTTCGGCCACTGCTCTACCCGGCGGCGCCGCCCGCATCCATTGTAAATTTTCCCGCACTTGCACCGATACTCAAACTGTACCATAATTATGGCATAACTCTATATAAAGCGAGAAATCGATGAAAAAGATCCTGGTCATTGATGAATCCCCACTTTTCCGCAACTACCTGGTAAAAAAACTGACGAGCTACGGCTTCGAGGTAAAGCAGGGTGCGAATGGTCTGGATGGTTGGGTCAAGATGCGGAACGAACTGCCGGACCTCATTATCATGGACTACTATCTATCCAGGAAGAGCAGCGGCGAGCTCCTCGAGGATAAAGCCAGGAACCGCAACTGCGCTCCCATTCCAGTGATTATGGTCGCTTCCCAGATCGACAAGCGTAAAGTCGTCGAGCTGGCGAACTTCAAGGTGAACAAGATTATTTCCAAGCCCCTCAGGATGGAGCAGCTCCTCGATACCATCTCTTCCCTCCTGGGAGTGGAACTCAAGACCGATGACACCCCCTGTATCATCGAAGCCCACTTCAATGAGAATATTCTGTTTATTGAGATTTCACAGGGACTGAACACTGAAAAAATCGAGCAGCTGCAGTACAAGATAAACGAGCTCCTCGAGCTCTATCAGGTCAGGAGTCCCAAAGTTCTGATCATGATGTCCAGCCTCGATTTTCCTCCGGAACATTACAGCAAGCTCGACACCCTGCTCAAAGTGATAAAAAGGTATGCCCAGCCCAACGGAAGCCGGATCAAGATCCTTACCGGGAACGAGTACGTTAAAAATGCAGTGGCACAAACCGAAGAGTACCAGGATATCCTGGTCTACAACAGTCTCGACAAAGCAATGGACTCGCTGCTGGGGCTGAAGGCGGACAATATAGCCCACGATGAGGTTGTCCGCGAGAAGCTGCTCACATCTACGGCTCCGAAGAAGGAACAGGATGAAACCATCCAGCTCAGATTCGACGAAAAGGCCGCGGGTAAGGTAGAATCAGCTCCGGTCGGTGAAGTAGGGAAGAATTCGGCGCTTTTCAACCGGGAGGTGGAGGTTGCCGTCGTTGATGACGATATTGTCATCCAGGAACTGCTTAAAACAGTATTTTCCGAGACGAAATGGAAGCTGCAGATCTACCAGAACGGTAAAGAATTTATAACGGATAAACAGAACCATGATTTTTCTCTGGCTTTCCTGGATCTCATGATGCCTGAGATGAACGGATTCGAGGTCCTCGAACATTTGAAAAAGAAAAACGACAATATGCCCGTAATCGTCTTTTCCGCGCTTTCCCGCCAGGAGACGGTGGTTAAAGCGGTGAGCTACGGGATCAGGAGTTATCTTACCAAGCCATTGAAACCGGAGCAGCTGCTGCGGAAGGCGACGGAAGTTCTGAGCCTCTCATTCTAATCCCCACTCTGTGAACAGCGAGGTGGCCTTGTGAGTTCGGCTTTACTTAGAGCGATTTTCAGCGAGTCCCCGATTGCAATCGTGATCCTGACGAAAGAGGGCAGAATCCTTTCGGCAAATCGATCATTTCTCAATCTATGCAGACAGTCGAGTGTTCGGGACATGAACCTCTCTCAGCTTATCATCTCCGAGGACCTTGATGCCTATTCGACGGTTTTCGACAGAATGTCCGAAGGAAAGACCGACTCTTTTTCCACCGAACTGAGATATCGTTCCTTTGAGAACAGTCAGCGATGGATCCGTATGACTCTCTATCCTGTTGAAGCTGCGAAAAGAGATATCGTTGTCGGTTTTTTTGAAGATGTGACGGTACAGAAGGAGCGGGAAGCCGAACTGCGAAGACAGAAAGAGAATTCCCGGAAGGCCCAGGAAGCGGCGGAGAAGGAGACCCGTGTCAAGTCCGACTTTCTGGCTAATATGAGCCATGAGATAAGAACCCCGATCCACACTATCACCGGTATGAGTGAACTTCTTGGAGAGACGAAGCTCGATCCCGAACAGCAGGAGTATGTCGACCAGATCGAGTTCTCCGCCGATGTGCTGTTGAGTCTGATCAATGACGTTCTCGATTTCTCGAAGATAGAGGCAGGAAAGCTGTCTCTTGAAAAGATCGAGTTCGATCTGCAGAAGATGGCCGAGGACGCAGTCGATCTGGTAGCTCTGGAAGCGCATAAGAAGGGTCTCGATACCGGTGTCCTCGTTGAAGATGATGTGCCGACGCTGCTGCTCGGCGATCCGGTCCGTCTCAGGCAGATCATCGTGAATCTCTTCAATAACGCGGTTAAGTTCACCCGGGAGGGTGAAGTCGTCATAACCATCTCAAAAGAAGAAGATTATACAAGCAGCGTCATGCTCAAATTCTGCGTACACGATACTGGGATCGGAATACCTGAGGACAAAAAAAACAAGCTCTTCAAAGTATTCAGCCAGGTTGACTCTTCCACTACCAGAAAATACGGCGGGACCGGTCTGGGTCTCTCCATATCAAAAAATCTTGCCGAACTGATGCAGGGTAGGATCGGGGTGGAAAGCAGGGAAGGACGGGGATCCACTTTCTGGTTCACCGCCCTGCTGGAAAAACAGGGTGAACCTGACTTTTACACGACCCTGCCGGCGAACTACTTCCAGCAGAGGGTCCTGGTTGTCGATGACAATACCAGACTGCGGGGCTTCCTGCGGCACTATCTCGAGCAGTGGGGCTGCAGGGTGGAAGAGTGTTCCGACGGTCCCACGGCGCTCAAACGGCTTTCAGAAGCGAATGCAATGGGTGAAGACTTTGATATTTGCCTTGTAGATCTCCTGATGCCGAAGATGGACGGCTGGCAGTTCGCCAGTGAAGTAAATTCCAACGAGGCGCTTTCTCAGACTGCCCTGATCCTCATGAGCCCAACGGGGAAGAGCGGGGATGAGGCCAAGATGAAGCTGCTCCACTGGTACAAAGGCTATCTGAGCAAGCCGGTGAAAAAGAGCAGACTCTTCGAGATTATTTTCAATGTTTTGAATGTGGAAAAGGCTGGCGAGGCGGAGCTCTCTCCCATCCAGGAAGAAGAAACGGTAGAACTGCTCGAAGAGCTGACCGGCGGTGTTTTCCTGGTGGTTGAAGATCATGAGGTAAACCAGCAGCTGTTCAAGGCGATCCTGGAAAATCTCGGACACGAAGTCCATATTGCCAACAATGGGCTCGAAGCCCTGAAAGCTGTAAAAGGACAGTCGTACGATCTCATTTTCATGGATGTTCAGATGCCGGAGATGAACGGGTATGAGGCTACCAGGGAGATCAGGCAAATGGGAATTGATACTCCGATCATCGCTGTCACGGCGAGCGCTCTGCGCGGAGAGGAGGAGAAGACCAGTGCTGCCGGCATGAATGATTTCCTGGTAAAGCCGTTCAAGAAGAAGGACCTCCTGCCCCTCCTGAACCGATGGTTCGAAGGAAGCGGGGAAGACGCTCTATCAGCCGCCGAAGAGCACCTCAAGGATGCCGAAGAACCTCTCCAGGATACCGAAGAGCCCCTGCCGGTACTGGTAGAACTTCCCTTTGAAGCCGAAGATCCTGTTATCGATATGGCCGAGACCCTGGCGACCTTTATGGGGAAGAGAGAAGTGGTCCGGAAGGTGATAAACAGTTTTATCGAAAAAGTGGAAACCCAGCTTCCCCGGATTGATGCCGCCCTCGGTCAGCAGGATTTTGACACCCTCCGTTCGGAAGCCCACGCGATCAAGGGAGGAAGTCTCAACCTGGAAGCGGTTCGTCTCGGGAAGACGGCGGCTGCTCTTGAGCAAGCGGCAGTGCAGGAAGATGCACGCAGAGCCTCCGGACTGAGCGAACTCCTGAATGAAGAGTATAGGCGTTTTACTGAAAAATGCAGAAGTGAGCTGCCGGCTGCTTTATAGTCGCTGGCTACGGTATAGCCGCGGCTACCGTGTAAAAGTGATGTATTTCCAGCCGAGATCCTGAAGAATCCGTTTCAACACCTGCTGCATGTTTTCTTCGGTCTTCTCGAGGATGCCGTCTTCGACGACCCTCTCCCGTATCTGCTGTTCAACATAATCTGATACCCGTCTCCACTGCTCGGCGTCCAGATCGATATCAGGGTATTCGTATTCCATGCTTGTCTCATCCCGGATAATGAACTCTGATATAATCGGTTCCGGCAGCAGGATGCTGATTGATCCGAGGCTCGGGTTTGCGGCGATGAGATGGCCGGCATTTTTTGATGCGGCCCAGGGGCCTTTACTGAGATCGAAGCCGCCTTTGACATGCGTCGTGATCACCACGAAGGAATAATCGAAGCCGTCCAGACGTATTCCGATGTCCTGACAGAGGCGATAGAGTTCGGCGGCCTTTTTTTCCAGCCCGGTTATCTCCACCCCCTGCAGGAATCTTCTGTACGCCTGCAGAGGATCGGTATCGGGGGGAATAAAATCGTAGGGGAATACGCTCTTGTAGGTGTACTGCACGGTATTCAGGAGGAACAGCGGCCTGATGTCCTTCAGGAGTATCTCCGATTCGGATATACGGGAACGGGAACTGAATGGCAGATTCAACTCGATTCCGAAGCGCGGCAGCAAAAAAGTCCCGGCCGCCAGGAGGAGTAAAATACCGCCGGTAATCAGAATGATGACTCTGATCCATAATGGGACGATACGGATCAACCGGCGTTTCGGTTTTTTCTGTGCGCTCATGGGACTCCCCCAGCGGGTCCGCCGGCCGTAAATCGTATATCGATTTCATTAAAACCAGCCTGGTGCAGGACGCTCTCAATGAGTGATACGGCATTTTTCCTCGCCTGATCAAGGACGCCCCGTTCAAAGGCATCCTCCCGAATTTTCTCCTTGCTGCGCGAGATTTCATCGTAGTAGTCAAGCCGGTTTATTTCACCGCCGAATTCCCGCTTGAAATACTGGCGGATCGAGGATTCATCGGCATCGATCAGGAGGATCTCCGGCTCGGGAATCCTGACCTCTACCCCTGGGGAGGAGAAAGGACGGGCAGAGAGCGGGCGGATGGAGAAGCCCTTCTGCAGATCGATACCCGCCTGGAGCCGCACATCGACGGCGAAAAGGAGCTGCGTGTCGCGGTGCCGTATACCGAGGAAACTGGCCTGTTCGGCTATGTATACGATGTCACGGTAAATGTATTCGTAGGTGGGCAACTCCAGGACCGCGGAAACGCGACGCTGTATCTCATCCTGAGAGGGCAGGGTCTTTCGCTCCGATATCCCACAGCTTCCAAGGATAAGAATCAGCAGCAGGGAGAACGCGAGGAGAAAAAAAGGCTTCTGTTTTCTTTGAAGGGTATTCCACCGCATTTTTTGTATAGTCCGGTCCTCCGGCTGTAATAAGTCTACCGTCTCCTTCCGGACTGTCAATCCTTTTTTCTCATTTTTCCTGCTCTGCTATAGTCTTCTGGCCGTGTACCGTTCGAGGGCCCAGTCAGTATAAGTCCGCACCTTCTTCTGGGGATCGTTCTTCAACTCCTCGAGCAGCTCCTTCCCGCGGTCCGAATTGAGTTCATCAAGAGCCTTCACCACATAGGTCCGCACCTCTTCATCGGGGTCGCGGGCAGCCTGGATGAGACCGCGGTATGAATTGAGAGTTCCGACTTTGTAGAGGAAGGCAGCCGCTTCCCGGCGGATGGAAGGATCGCGGTTGGACAGATGTCTTATGCGGGCATCTATGGATCCGATTGACTCAAGTACATCTACGGCGACTCTTTTAAGACTGTCGGTAGAATCGAAAAGGAAAGCCTCCAGCACCGATTCGGCGGCTTCGCCCATATTCCTGATGGTCTCGATCAGAAGTCCCCGGTTCTGAGGATCCGCCTTCTTTATATGGCTGAGTACGCGCAGTATCATCTTACGGTGCTGTTTTTTCGAGAGTGAAATCAGTGCTCTCTCCTGCAGCTCTCCTCCGTGTATGATCTGTTCCACCAGCAGGTCTACAGATTCCTCCTGTTCGCTTGTACTCAATCCGTCGATTATGGAGTTCTTTACAGGAATCATTTCGCTGCTGTCTTCGAGAATACTTACAAGCTCCTTGAAAAATGAAGCTCCCCCGTGCCTGGCAAAGGCCATGGAAGCGTGTGTCCGGACCGCCTCGACCGGGTCATGCAGCAGCGGTATACATGCCTTCTGGTCTTCGGAGTTCCCGTTGGCGACCAGGGCCCATGCACAGGCTGAACGGACTTCAGGATCGATGTCCTTCAAAGCCTTGCGCAGTTCGGTCCTGAACACTTCGTGAAAACGGGGAGGAAGAGAGCTGATAAGCCGTGACCGCAACTGTGCGTCGGTACTATTGAGAAGGCCCTTTACTCTCTCCTGATAGTTCTTGGAAAAATGTTCGGCCAGAAGTTTGGAGTATCCGGAGGCTTTTTCCACCGATAACAGCGGAAGATGTTCCAGCACGTGCTGAATAGTATAGGGCATACCGATCTCGCACAGCACCCGCAGGGCTTGTTCCTGTACGGAAGTGTCGATCCGGTCATCCTCGCTTTTGATGATCTCGAAGAGGGTCGGCAGAGTCATGTCTGGCTGCAGATTCGCCAGGGTCGTCCGGAGAACTCCTTTCTGCGGATAATTATGATCCTGCAGAAACGAGAACAGCATGTGAATATACACGTGGGAGTGGTCCTTCGGTAGTTGAGGCAATATGAGGGCGTGGAGTGAAGAATCGTGTCTGCGGGAAGCCAGTTCGTCTCTGACGAGAGACAGTGCATTGTCGTCTCCTCTGCAGCAAGCGGTCTCGAGTGCTTTGAGGTATATCGAGCGGACCGGTTCTCTTCCCTTCTGAGCATCATCGAATGACCGTACCTGGTGGACCAGGCTGGTGATGTACTTCCGGTCGCCGTATTCCTTCAGCAGTTCTGCAGCCACCAGCAGGGTCCCCGGATTCCTGCACTCTTCGATGGTGTTCAGGAAGGCGGTGGAATGGACTCTGGCGGCATTCGTCAGCAGGTGAAGGGTGCGTTTAAGACTTTCGGTATCTTCGAAAAAAACCTGCTGAAAAAGCCTTTTCAAAGAACCGCTCTGGGTCAGAACCCTGGAAGCCTCCAGTGAGAGCTCCTCGTTATCGGAATCGAGAAGGGAAAAAGCGAACTCCCTGTCCTGCTGTATATTCGGATTCAGCAGCTCCGTCAGATGAAGCTTCTGGGTATGAGTGAGAGATCCCGGAATCACATAGTAGTCGAGGAAGTCCTGCTCGATCCGCTGTCTGACGATTCGGCGGACATCATAGACCGGATCGTTCAGCAGCAGGTCCTGCAGATGAGAGTACATTTCAGTCTGGTCCCTGTGAGCGTATTGTGAAGCAACAAGCTTCCTGATACGAAAGGAAGAATCGGAGAAGGCATTCCATACCGCCCGCTCCGCCCGTTCGCTTTCATCGTACAGCAGGACCTGCAGACTGAACCAGCGGGATTCCCAGAGCGGATCGCCGGTCATCTCGTAGAGCTCTTCCCGCCATTCCTCAGTCAATTCGAAAGCCTTCCTGCCGTCGAACGGGCTGCCGGCGCAGGACCGGGCAACCGACCTCATGATCATGAGTTCACCACTTTTGGCGATCCATGTCTTCAGGTAGCTGAAAATTTTCTGAGATGAAAGACCGGCCTTGAAGGCGGGAAACAGAGACTTGTCGGGCGAATAGGTGAGCATCTTTTTCATAAGAGACACCTTCGGATTACGCTCGAAAAGTTCGATCCAGTAGTCATCCACATGCATCAATACCGGCAGGTTGATGCCATAGTGGACGGATAATTTTTTCACAAAATTGAAATGATACGCATACACTCTTGGGGAAGCGGAAAAAACGCAGGCAGCCTGGAAACTGGGATGCGTCTCGGCACAAGCCGCCGCCTCTTTCCTGATCCTGGACCGGATCCGAAGCTGGCGTGACAGTACAAGCAGCACCATGACAATCGCCGTGAAAAATACGAGCATGATCCCAATTGCCTGTCCGGTAATCAGGAACCTGAAATTATCCATCTATGCCTCCTCGATAACAGCTTACCAGTTCGGCAAACTGCTCCAATACACTAATGAATTCGGCGTCGTAATGGAAGGGGGCGCTGTGATTGGCAATCAGTAGTCCCCCGATATCACCCGATGAATGTACATACAGGGCAATGCCGCTGCGCATTGCATCGTCCAGCAGTATCTCTCCGAAGGGGCTTTTTACTTCCGTCTGTACAACAGCCTTGCCGTTCTCCATGGCGAGTTGAAAAACAGGACTCTCCGTGGAAAATCTCTGCGGTACCTCAGGCAGCCCGATTTTTACAGCAAGCTTCATCCCGGATCGGGCAGCTGCACTTCTCCCCTGGACAGTGTAGAAACAGACCAGCTGTGACGAAGTGCGGGCAGCTACAAAGTCACACAGTGTGAAGGCCCATCCCTCCGGATCCTTCTGCTGCGAAAGCCGGAGCACGAGACGGCTTGCGGTGAAATCATCTTTTTTCATGCAGTGCTGTCCTTTCCCAGTAATTCCAGAAGCTGAAAAGCGTTCTGTACCGCCTGTCCCTTGTGATGGTTGTTGAAGGCGATAAACAGCCTGCGGCTGGAATCCATGAGGGACTGGAGGTCGGGAAGACGCTCCTCGAGCTCCTCCCGGCTGTAGAGGTAATCATAACGGCTAACATTGTCCCCGCCCCACCAGTTGTCGCGGTTGCGTCCATGAAACCTGATGTAGGAAGTGTCGGCCGTCACCGTTCGCGCGGCTTCAGGCAGCTTATCGATGGCAGGGAGATCGGTCAACACCAGGCCGGCATTTCGATGACGCAATTCATCGAAGACCTGCTCTTTTTCCCACTCGGAATTCCTGAACTCCACCAGAAGCGGGAGATCTTTCAGTTCTTTCATCAGACCATCGAGATACAGGCGGTTCTCACGGCTGTAGTGAAAACTGTATGGAAACTGGAGCAGAACACCGGCGCATTGATCGTTCCCAAGAAGCGGCTCCACCCCCTGCCGGAAAGTGACGCACTCCTGCAGCCATTGCGGCCCCCTCTCGTGGGTCATGCTGCTGTGCGCCTTGATCGAAAAGAGAAAATCCTCCGGCACCTTCTGCCGCATCTGTTCGATCATAACGCTCGAAGGCTGGCGGTAATAGGAAAAATTCAATTCCACGAAAGAAAATCTGGTACTGTAGTATCGAAGAAACTCTTCCCGCGGCACATCCTCCGGATAGAAAGGTCCTATCCAGTCTTTGTAAGAAAAACCGCTGGTACCGACAAACACCTGTCCCATGTACGCTGAAGTATACACCAAAGCCGCGGATCTGGGAAATAGAGGAGAGGGGTGTGCAGGGGAGAGCGAGTGAAAGCTTCGCCGGGATGAGAGCGCCTGCCGTCCACAAGATTTGCACCAGAGCGAGCGACGTTGGCCTCCAAGCTTCGCACCAGATATTGTGCCGGCCGGCCCCAAGCTTCGCACCAGCATGAAACAGGCGGCCCCCCGACGCTTTACATCGCACAGAAGTCAGGCTGGTTTTTTCACAAAAAATACACCCAGCAATCCCAGAAGACCGATGCCGCCGCAGAGAAGCGCCCCGGAATCGTAACTGCCCAGCACAACAAAGGCGAGACTGAACAAATAAGGCCCCAAAGCGCTCCCTGCCACCGTCCAGGCCATGGCATATCCGGAAACAGCGCCCAGGTATCTCAAACCGTAAAACCTCGGCCAGGTTATAGTGCTGGTAATTCCCATCATGCCCTGGGTAAGGCCCATCCCCGAAATTACCAGAAGATAGCCGATATTTTTTTCCAGAAAAAAGATCCCCGCACTGAGAAGAAGTATTCCAAGCAGTTGAACAAATCCAATGTATTTCAGCTTGATATAGTCGCTTGCCCAGCTGCCGATGAACTGGGAAGTTACCGCTATAAGCGATGCCGGCAGGAAGATATTGACGGCCGCCGTCCGGTCCATACCGGACTCTTGAAAAATACTGATCACATGAAAAGTAAAAGCGGTAACAAGCAGAGCAGAAAGGGCAAGGGCTATATTGAAAAACCAGAAAGAGTACGTTCGTTTTGTTTCCCGCAGGGTAAAGTCGCGCGAGGGCAGGGATTCGATGTGCTGACGGCGACGTTTTCCGGGTACAGTCTTCCCGTCCGGCTGAAGCCCCGCAGTCTGCGGATCGTCACGGTAGAACAGATAGGCCATGGATCCAAACAATAACAAAAACCCTGCAATGATCTGCCATGCACCCCGCCACCCGAAGTTCGCTATAGCCCCGTCCAGAATTCTAGGCGCAATTGAAAAACCAAGGGATATTGTTATTCCAAGCACCGCATTGGCTATCCCCCTTTTCTTCTCGAACCACTTCATCACCATATTTCTGCTGATCATCGTGAGCGTGCCCTGCCCCAGAAAGCGTAATGCAAAAAAGCCGATGCAGATCGCGGTAAAAGGGACAACCGTACGGATCACTGGGGCGGGATTCGATAGTATTTTTACAATACCGAGTGAGATATGATCGACTACGGAAAGATATACCAGCGTTCCTGCCAGGAGGACCGAAACGATGATTGCCGGCAGCCGTGCTCCGTATTTGTCGTACGCTTTTCCTGCCGAAGATAGCATCAGCGCACTGCTGACGGTTCCGACCAGGTAGGCCATGCTGATGGAGTTCCGCGAGAGGCTGAGTGCTTCAATGAGATAATCGGTAAATACGGAAACGCCGACTGTCTGTCCCGGAATGCTCATGAGCATCCCCAGGCTACCGAAGCCGAGTACAATCCAGCCGTAGAAAATGGGGGTTTTGGATGGAGAAAAAGGTCTATCAGGATTCACTAGTTTGTCGAAGATTGGTGTTATTTGTTCTTAAATTATGCATAAATAACAAGATATTTAAAGAAGTAAAAATTTTTTTCTTATTTCTTTCCAATAGATGTAATTAACTTGCTATTAACACCATTTTTCAATAAACTAGAGAAATGAATAGCCTAGAAAAAGCCATCTCTATCGCTCTGCAGGCGCACAGAGGACAAATTCAGCGTAACGGTGAGCCGTATATCCTGCATCCGCTGTATGTTATGCAGCAGGTAAGCGGTGAAGACGAACGAACAGCGGCAATATTGCACGATGTCATAGAGGACAGCGTCTATTCATTGGAAGACCTTGAGAAGGAAGGATTTTCCGAATCTGTTCTCCGTCTCGTTGATGCATTGACTCGCAGAAGAGATGAAACCTATGAAGACTACATCATACGGGTTTCGAAAACACCGGAGGCTATTCCGATAAAAATGGCTGACCTGAAGCACAATATGGATGCCCTTCGCCTGGTGGAATTCTCGAGCAGGGACGGCGACAGGATGAAGCGCTATCACAATGCATACCGCGTCCTTGAGAAGCACCTCCGCTCTTCTCCTTAGTAATAAACATACAGCCCTGGAAGGCAGTAGCGGTTCCTTTCAGGCACTGAACATTATGTAAATACGGACGATTTTGTGTATTTTTCGTTAATCCTTACAGAGGCAGAACTAGAAAGGGGCACTTGGTATTGAATTTATTTTAAATACACTATAAACTCACGAACCCGTCAGGTAGAGATTCCTGACAAGCCCGGAAAAATGATTATACCATGAGTTTTTTCAGGCTTCAACAAAAAATTGAAGATACATCAGCGACAAGCAATTTAATATCTTTTGAGAGGTGAAGATTCTATGAGTATCCCAGATATTACCAAGCTGCGGAATATTGGTATCAGCGCACATATCGACTCGGGCAAGACCACACTGACCGAACGTATTCTTTACTACAGCAAGCGGATTCACGCAATTCATGAAGTACGGGGCAAAGACGGAGTCGGAGCCACCATGGACTCCATGGAACTCGAGAAAGAACGCGGAATAACCATCGCTTCGGCAGCTACCAACGTGAGATGGAAGGACCATCCAATAAATATTATTGACACTCCGGGACACGTTGATTTTACCATCGAAGTAGAACGTGCTCTCCGGGTCCTGGACGGCGCTGTTCTGGTCCTCTGTTCGGTAGGCGGCGTGCAGAGCCAATCCATAACCGTGGACCGGCAGATGAAGCGCTACAAAGTGCCCCGGCTGGCTTTTGTGAATAAATGCGACCGGGCAGGTGCCAATCCCTTCCGTGTTCGTGATCAGCTGGAGGAAAAGCTGGGCCACAACGCTGTGCTCATGCAGATACCGATCGGCCTCGAAGACAAGCACGAAGGTGTTGTTGACCTTGTGAAAATGAAGGCGATCTACTTTGAAGGTCCCTCCGGCGACGATATCGTCGAAAGGGACATTCCCGCCGAGCTGGTCGATGAAGCCAACGAGAAGCGGGAGATCATGCTGGATGCAGTCTCCATGTATTCGGATGAGCTTATGGAAGCGATGATGGAAGAAAAAGTAACCGAGGAGCTGATCCATCAGGCGGTCCGTAAGGCCACAATCAGCCAGGACATTACTCCCGTCTATATGGGGTCCGCCTATAAAAACAAGGGCGTACAGAGCCTCATGGACGCGATCATCGCCTATCTGCCCAATCCGCTGGAGATAAGCAACGAAGCCCTTGATATGGAGAATAACGAAGCTCCGGTTAAACTGATTGCGGACGAAGAAAAGCCGACCGTAGCGCTTGCATTCAAGCTCGAAGACGGACAGTACGGACAGCTTACCTACATTCGGATCTATCAGGGGAAAGTCAAAAAGGGCGATGAGCTCTTCAACATCAGATCGAAGAAACGGTTCAAGGTCGGCCGGCTGATCAAGATGCATGCCGACCATATGGAAGATATCAATGATGCCGGTCCCGGAGAAATCGCCGCCCTGTTCGGGATCGACTGTGCTTCCGGCGATACCTTTACCAGTTATGGTCTGAACTACACCATGACCAGTATGTATATCCCGAATCCAGTCATTTCGCTGGCGGTCACTCCCAAGGATAAAAAGTCATCGGACAATATGAGCAAGGCCCTGAACAGGTTCACCAAGGAAGATCCGACTTTTCAGACTTACGTGGATCCGGAGTCAAATGAGACGATCATCAGGGGCATGGGAGAGCTGCATCTTGATGTCTACATCGAGAGGATGAAACGCGAATACAAGGCGGAGGTCGAGACCGGTATGCCCCAGGTGGCTTACCGTGAGACAATCAGTATTCCCGCCGATTACGACTATACACATAAAAAACAGACCGGTGGTTCCGGACAATACGGAAGGGTTGTCGGTAGAATCGAGCCTCTTGAAGAGGGCGATTATGAATTTTCCAATGAAGTCAAGGGTGGTGTAATTCCTACGGAATATATTCCTGCCTGTGATGCGGGATTCAAACGGGCTATGGAAAAAGGCGGCCTGATCGGATTCCCTGTGGTCGGCGTGAAGGTTGTATTGAACGACGGACAGTTCCATGCGGTGGACTCGTCGGAAATGGCCTTCCAGACGGCGGCCTTCTCTGCTATGAGGGATGTCTACAACAAAGCCAAGCCGGTGATCCTTGAACCGATCATGAAGGTAGCGGTTGAGGGGCCGACGGAGTTTCAGGGAAACATTTTCGGCAGTTTGAACCAGAGGCGCGGTATCATTGTGAGCACTGTTGAGGAAGGGGTCTTTTTCAACGTAGAGGCAGAAGTGCCCTTGAGCGAGATGTTCGGCTATTCAACAATTCTTCGGTCCCTCACTCAGGGAAAAGCCGAGTTCACCATGGAGTTCCTGAAATATGCAAAAGTACCGCAGAGTATATCCGAGGAACTCATAAAAGAGTACGAAGAGAAAAGGAAACAGGAAGCCAGGAAATAGGATGCCGGATTCTGTATCTTTTTTTGTGGCAAAGTTGTTTTTGATGTAGTATTTAGGTATGAGAAGATAAATCAGGAGGATACATACATATGGTTAAATCAGAGCTCATAAAGAGAAGCCCCTTGCGGATTTTTGAGAAATCGATCCACGGTGGTGTTGACAAGGGGCAGATTGGGGTACTGGCTTCCAAGAAGGGCGTGGGGAAAACCGCCTGTCTTACCCATATTGCCGTGGATAAGCTCTTTCAGGACCGGCACGTGATTCACGTGTCGTTTGCGACTTCCGTTGAACATATAATCAACTGGTATGAAGATATTTTCAAAGAGATTGCCAAGAAAAGGAATCTGGAGAATGCGGTCGAGGTTCACGATGAGATAATTAAAAACCGTGTGATCATGAATTTCAACCAGGACCGGGTCAGCATGGACCAGGTGATAAAAAGTCTGGAAGCACTGATAAATGACGGTAATTTCCCGGCTGACGCGGTTATTTTTGATGGATATAATATAAGTGATGAAAGTAAAAGTGATCTCGAGACCATCAAGGAGTTCGCGCAGCGGCTGAAGCTGGAGATCTGGTTCAGTCTGTCACTTCAGGAGAAGGAGAAACAGCTTTTTAATGAAAAGGACATCCCGATCGTTCTCGAGAAGCTGATTGATAATGTAGATGTCCTGATTAACCTTCGCCACAGCGGGGATTATGTTCATCTGCAGGTTGCCAAGGACCACGAACTCATCGAGAACAGAGAGATGGCCCTCCGGCTCGATCCGAAGACGCTTCTGATTGCCGAGGAGTAAGCTTACCTGCTTCTCTGAACGCCTGCCCGTGGACACCCCGGTAGCAGCGGACACTTCGAGCAACGCGGCGACTGGGGTGTGCACACGCTTTGCCCGAATCTGACAAATAATTCATTTATCTCGATCCAGTGTTTTTTCGGTAGCACCGTCTGAAGTGCTCCTTCGGTCTCGATGGGAGTTTTCGTCTCTACCCAGCCCAGCCGGTTGGAGATACGGTGCACGTGAGTATCGACACAGATGTAAGGCAGCTGAAACCCGAGGCTCAGGGTCAGATTCGCTGTTTTCAATCCGACTCCGGGGAGCTCCATCAATGCTTTCTGTGACCTGGGAACTTCTCCGTCGTAGGTTTCGAGCAGGATTCGAGAGATGGCACGAATATTCTGTGCCTTCACCCGGTAAAATCCGGTAGGGTATATGAGTTCCTGTATCTGCTCTTCAGAGAGTCGGAGCATCTCCCGGGGCGTAGCCGCATGATCGAAGAGGCGGCGGGCGGCAGCGGCGGTGACGTTATCCTTAGTCCGGAGACTGAGGACTGTGGAGATGAGAATCTGATAGGGGTTCTGGTCTATTCCGGCGATCTCCGAAACCGAAGGAATCCGGCTGTCTCTGACGCTCTTTTCAACCCGCCGGAAGATCTCCGCAAATGATAGAGAGTTCATGTTTAAACCCAGAGCGCAGGGTCGGGTGTATCCAGCAGCACTACGGCATAGGCCTCGACAGCCCGTCCCTCTCCGGTTGCATCGACGTGTTCCTTCGTCTTTGCCTTGACTGAAATATTGTCGGGAGAGGTGAGAAGGAGCTCCGCGAGACGTGTAACGATCCGCGGGATGTAAGGCGCGAGCTTCGGCTGCTGGAGAACGATAGTAGTATCGAGATTGACCAGTTGCAGGTCGGATTCGTGGACCATTGCGATCGCTTTCTGAAGAAGCTCTCCGCTGTCGATGTCTTTCCATCTTGAATCCGAAGGGGGAAAATGGGTCCCGATGTCGCCCAGATGAGCGGCACCGAAGAGCGCGTCGATGACGGCATGGATCAGCACGTCGCCGTCGGAGTGACCGCTTTCTCCGAAAGGGGCCTCGACGTGGATGTTGCCGAGCACAAGCCTTCTCCCTTCAACGAGAGTATGAAGGTCCCATCCGAAACCGATCCGCATCATCCTTTCTCCTCTTCTGTTATTTCAAAATCAGCCGGGAAGGTAATCTTTCTGTTTTCACGGTCTCCATCAACAGTGTGGACATCGCCGATATATCTGGAGTAGATTTCAGAATCGTCAATGTAGAACGTACCGTCACGGGCTGCCTGGTAATGGGCCTGTAGAATATCGTTGTATCCGAAGCCCTGCGGCGTTTGCGCGCAGACTGTTTCCGCCCGTCTCAGATGGGCGGAGATTTTTCCGTCAGGGCCGATCTGCTTCATCGCATCGGTTGACGGAACGACCGGTATGCACGCACCGTACCGAGCGGCTGCGGCGGTAACCTCTTCGATCGTGCTGGTACTGATCCAGGGTCGGGCCCCGTCGTGGATCAGGACGATCTTCGGATCAGAGTCGACGGCTTCCAGGCCGCAGAGTACGCTGGCCTGTCTTGTGGCTCCTCCCTCTGCAAGTTTTATGTTTGATAGATGGGAGTGAAGGTCCTCCGGAAGATCTGTGAGCAGCGAACTGACCCGATCGTGATCGCCCCTGGGGATTGTAATGATGATCCGGGAAAACAGGTTCGTATGAAGAAATGGAATGAGGCAGTGAACGAGTACGGGATGTCCGGAGATGGAACGATACTCCTTTTTCCCCCCGCTCCCCATTCGCCGGCTTGCGCCGGCGGCGGTTATAATCAGAGCTATAGATGAACGGTGTGCGGAGCTATTCTGATTCAAGACTGTTGAAGATCAGATCTTCCACATCTACCTTTTCCTTGTTGAGGGAAAAGGAAATTTCGTCCACCAGGATCTTCAGGGCGTTGTCGAAGAGTTTCCGCTCCTGAATCGGCAGCTCCTTCACTTTGCTGCGGTGATAGAGTGTCCGTACCACGGTAGCAATGTCGATCACGCTGCCGCTCTTGAGCAGGTCCAGATTCATCTGATAACGCAGCTTCCAGTCCGCGGTAACCGGTTCATGCTGGAGGGAGATGTGCCGGAGTGCTTTCTGCGACTCCTTCTTGGACACAATACTGCGGATACCAAGCTCTTCAGCTTTGTCGACCGGTACCATTACCGTCATATCGGAAATATCAAGGTAGATGATATAGTACATAATATCAGTTCCCTTGAACGGCTTTTTCTCAATCGAGGTGATCTGTCCTACCCCCTGCAGAGGGTAGACCACATGCTGTTTTACCTTGAATGTCGGCGAGGTTTTTGCTTGTGAAATGGATTCCATAGATACTATAATACTGCAAAATGGTAAAATAGTCAAAGGGCCTGGATATTTCAGCATCTTATTCGGAGTTGTCATGAGTACATACAACAGACGAGCCGGCATCATTCTCCACCCGGTATCCCTGCCTTCGCAGGACGGGATAGGTGATTTTGGTTCTTTCTCCTTCAAGTTCATAGATTTTCTGCAGGCTGCGGGGATGAGTGTCTGGCAGATACTGCCGCTGGGACCTACCGGCTACGGTGATTCGCCGTATACCTCGGTCTCGTCCTTCGCCGGGAATCCCCTTTTCATATCACTGGATACACTGGCCGATGAAGGACTGCTGGACTCGGAACAGCTCGACGCGCGTCCCCGGTTCAATCCGGACAGGGTAGAATATCCGCGGGTGTATGAGTGGAAGGTCCCGCTCATACGCGATGCGGCGCGCACCTTCATCGAAGGGAATGGCGCGGATTACCGGGACGAATACAGGAGTTTCTGCGAGGAGGAAGTGGATTGGCTGGACGATTATGCCCTCTTCGTAACGGCCAAGGACTACTATGATGTCCAGGCCCGGGAAAAAGGTGCCAAAAACTCCATGTGGAACCGGTTCTGGCCCAAAAAGCTCGCACTGCGGGATCCTGCCGAACTGGAGAGGTGCAGGGGCCAGTGGGAACAGGAGATCGAGGAGGAAAAGGTAATCCAGTTCTTTTTCTATCGTCAGTGGACCGCGGTTAAAAACTACGCCAATGAACGCGGTATTTCCCTCCTCGGGGATATTCCAATCTTCGTCTCTGCGAACAGTTCGGATGTGTGGTCTCATCCGGAACTTTTCCAGCTCGATAAAAAAAATCAGCTGACCGCTGTTGCCGGAGTGCCCCCCGACTACTTCAGCAGCACCGGCCAGAGATGGGGCAATCCTCTCTACAGGTGGGAGGAGCATAGGCGCACCGATTTCAAGTGGTGGATTTCCAGAATCAAGCGGGCCTTCGAGTTAGCGGATATCGTGAGAATCGACCATTTCCGGGGGCTGGAAGCGTGCTGGGAGATCCCCGCCGCCGAACCGACGGCGATTCACGGAGCCTGGGTGAAAGCACCCGGCAGAGAGCTGCTTCAGAAGCTGAGGGAAGAATTGGGTGAGCTGCCCGTGGTGGCCGAGGACCTGGGGGTCATCACCCCCGAAGTCGAAGAGCTTCGGAAGGAGTTCCGGCTGCAGGGCATGAAGGTGCTGCAGTTCGCCTTCGAAACGGACGGTCACGGAGGGCTTAATCCGGACAACCCCTTCCTGCCGCACAACTACCGGAGCGATTACGTCGTTTACACTGGAACTCACGATAATGACACCAGTCTCGGCTGGTTCCAGCAGCTCGGACCGGATATGAAAAAACTGGTACTGGAATACCTCGGTGCCGGCGGTGATGATATTGTCTGGGAACTGATCCGGGCCGCTTTCGTTTCCGTTGCCAGAACGGCGATCGTCCCGCTTCAGGATGTGCTCAGACTGAACAGCGATGCCCGAATGAATACTCCAGGCACCGTCGGGACGAACTGGAACTGGCGTGTCCGACCTGAGGCACTGAACGGCGATGTGAGCGGGAAACTGAAGTGGTTCGCCCGCCTGTACAACCGCCTTTCAGGATAGGGAGGAGGCAGCCACAGTCATGCCTGCCGTATACTTCCCATCCCGCTAAGGTTCAAGCAGGGAAAGATACACCTGCTTTGCCCGGCTTTTGGACGGTGTGCCGAAAACGACTCCGTCCGGGAGTGTGGGTCTGGAGAAGCCTATGTACTTGAAGGGGTGGATATCCAGGGGATTGGGGAACCATCCGTCAATACTCTGCAGATCGATTATATTGAATGCTGGTGAATTCTTGATCGGCATCACGATCGCGCCCTGCAGCAGATGTTCTTCAGCCTCCGCCAGGGTGTCGTACCGTTCACTCCCCCGCAGCTCCATCGATTCCTGAATCAGCGCATCGTAGTCATCGTCCCGGAAACTCGAAAGATTGAGGCTGCTGTCACTGGTCCACATCTGGAGAAAGGTGAGGGGATCGGCAAAATCACCGATCCAGGTGAGAGTTCCTATAGTAAACGGAGTCTCCTTCAGTACATCGTAATACTCGTGAAACCGGTACTGCGTGATTTCGGCTTCAACCTGCAGGTTGTCGTTGATCGCGTCCCGTATGAGCCGGCCTATGCGCAGGGATTCCTCCCCTTCAGGCAGAGCAATCCGGATAGCCGGGAGCCCCTTTCCTTCGGGAACCCCGATCTCATCCAGCAGCCGCAAAGCCTCTTCGACATTCTGGGACATTATTCCGTCCACTTCGGGATAACTCCCGAAGGATGGGACGAGTGAGTCAGACGGCAGGTACATGTATTCCCTGGAACGGATCTCCTCCCATGGAAAAAGGAGAGCAATCGCCCGGCGGATACCGGGATCGGCATACGGTGTTTCACCGGCGGAGAAGAAGAAGTAGCTGGTGGAGAAGAGGGGATTCACCACCACCGCGCTCTGGTTCTGCAGGTCGTCTATATTTATATTGCCGTCGACCCAGTGGGTCTTCCCCATGTTGAACATGGCGGTGATCTCCTGTGGATCTTCCCGATATAGCAGACGAAGACGCTCGAGGTTTACCTTTTCCTTGTCCCAGTAGAGCTGATTTTTTTTCATCAGCAGGTAGTCATCTCCCTTCTCCGCAATGTAGAAGGATCCGTTACTGATTAGATTCTCCGGTTCATCCGACGGGATATTTTTCAGCATATCCGGGTGGAGCGGAGCGAAGCTGTGATGACAGAGGACCTTCAGAAAATGGGCGGCCGGATGGGCGAGTTCAACTCTCAGTACCCGTTCCTCATCTGCGTATATGCCGACTTCATTCCGGTCGGTAACGGCACCTGTCCTGAACTCCCGGGCATTCTTCACCATGTCGATGGAAGAGCCGTACTCCGCCTTCTGTTTCGGGTCGATAAGGGTCAGCCATGTTTCCCTGAAATGCTCGGCGAGAACAGGATCGCCGTTGGAATAGACCGCGTTTTCACGAATGTAAAATGTGTAAGTCATTTTATCTCTGGAGATCTCCCACCGTTCGGCGACGCCGGGTAATGGCTCCAGTGTGAATGGATGGTATGTCACCAGCCCTTCGAAGAGCGCTGTGTATACCTGTGCCTCCGTGGAAGTGAAGGTGTGTATCGGGTCGAGACTGATTTCTGGAGGTGCGATGACGTAGGAAAATTCGCTTTCTTCCGCATGCTCATCTTCCTGTTCGGGCGCTTCGGATTCGGGAGCCTCAGCCTCCGGAGACCCGAGTTCGGGAGGGGCGGCTTCCTTCTGATCTTCCTCTTCGGAATGAAGTTCCTGCTGCGGAAACGTATATGCTGTTACTGTACTGAAGGAAAAAAGCAGTACGGTAAGCAGCACGATGAATGAAAAAAATGGTATATGTATGTGTTTCATGTTTCTTCTCTCTTTCTATAAGTGTAGACCATAGAATAGTGAACGTCCAGCTTCCGCTGTCAGGGCAGCTGACCGCACAGCCATCTTGAAAAATCTGCAATCTGGGAAGAATCCTGAGGTAGTTTTTCGGCAGTTTTCTCCAGAGTTTTCTTTACGTCTTCACAGCTGTACGGAATGTCCCTGAGGTCTTCCATGAGCTGTTCTACCATTTCGGGCACCAGACTGTCGGAATATATCCTGGTACTGGTGATAATACCGGATTTGGTATCGATGAAGACTTCCATTCGGCCCCATTCAAAGCGCTCGGCCATATGGTGTGCAAAATCGGGGGTTTTCCCGAAGCGCCAGTTCCAGTCGCTCATCTGATCGAAGTAATTCTGCAGGTGGGGGATGGTTTTCAGCTTCTCATGATCCAGAATCTCCGGTTCACATCTCTCTCCATAGGTTTGAAAAAACTCCTCGATAATTACCTGACAGAGGGTATCGTGGTTCAGTTCAGGATTGAATTCGTTCAGGTTTGCAACCCTCGACTTGACCGACTTGATGCCCTTGGACTGGAGCTTCTTCTTGTCCGGTGTCAGGTAATTGGAAATCCTGGACAGATCGGCATTGATCAGCAGGGTCCCGTGGTGAAAGGCACGGTCGCTGCTCAATTTGAAGGCGCTGCCGGAAATCTTTTTCCCGTCCACCACGATATCGTTCCGGCCTGAGGCAGCTGCATCGATCCTGAACCGCTTGAGCGCCCGTACAATGATGTCCGTATTCCGTTCCTTGCTGTAATTGCTTCGGCTGGACATGAAGGTGAAGTTCGTGTTCCCCAGGTCGTGAAAAACGGCCCCTCCGCCGCTCTGACGGCGTGCCAGTTTGACCTTGTCTTCATCCATCTTCCTGATATCGCATTCAGCCCAGGGATTCTGATATCGGCCTATGACAACAGTATTGTCGTTTCTCCATAAAAAAAGGATGTGGTGATCGGGGTCCATTTCACGGAAAATGTAATCTTCGGTAGCCAGATTGAACCAGGGATCGTAGGTCTCGGAGATAAGGACTCGTATGGCAGACATGAAATGCTCCTTACGCTGTAGTTGCTCGGTTCTTTACAGTATTAGTAAGCAAGACAAGATGCTCTGTCAAGGTTCATCGGACGATTGGAATAGAGGAAAAACTGGCGTATACTGGTCGTCATGCTAAAATCACTGCATCTATACGGGAAAATGAAAAGGTTCCGTCTTATACTCTGCGCGGGACTCCTTGCGGTTTTATTCAGTCTGTGTTCATTACCACTTGTACACGCCGATTCACTGCTTCTGCAGGATATACCTGTTTTCTACGGGCAGGACCGGTTCCAGGACCGTCTCGACTCTCTGCCGTCGGGCCGCTCCAGGCCTCTGGGCCTTCTCCTCTCCGGCGGTTCCGCCCGGGCTTTTGCCCACATCGGCGTGCTGCAGGCTCTCGATGAGAGAGGCTTGAGTCCCGATTTTATCGTCACGAATTCGATGGGTTCGATTGTCGGGATGCTGTACGCGGCGGGTTTGAGCCCTGATGAAATACTAAAGCTGATAGAGAGGATCGAACTCTCAACTCTGTTCGAACCTGAACTTCCGGTACAGGGAGGGATTCTCAATCCGTCTGTTTTTACCGAACTGGCAAAAGAGATAATAATCGAAGAGGATATCCGGAATTTTCCTGTCCCCCTGATTGTAGTATGTGAAGACCTGAAGACGAAACGCACGATCCTTCTGGCGGAGGGTGAGGTCGATTCCGTGCTTGCCGCTTCCTTCGCCCTGCCGGTCTATTTCAGACCGGTGGAGCTGTTCGGTCACAGTCTCATTGACGGTGGTCTTTCCAATATTGCTCCTGTGGGTATTCCCTATATGTTTACAGATCAGGTGATAGCATCGACGACTTTTTACAGGAAAGAACTCGATCTCGACAATCCCCTCACGATTCTGAATGTAGCCATGGATATTACAAAATCAAGGGCGGGGGTGAAGGAGCTGAAAGAGTACGACCCGATATGGATCCGCTGTGATGTGGAGACTTTTTCTTTTATGGACTGGGCAGCCATGGATGAGATTGTCCGAAGGGGATATGAATCTGCATGTGAAGAGCTGGACCGGGAAGGTCTCCGTGAGAGTCTCGAAGAGGGATCATTCGAATACCTCGACGAAATGCGCGGTGAAGCGAAGCTCCGGGCGGAACGAGCCTGCCGGGAATACGAAAGAAGCGGAATAGTCTATTATGATTCTCCGGAGTGGGGTCTCAAGGCCGGCGTCATGGCGGATGGAGGACCTCGATCCAGTACAGTGCTGCAGGAGCGCACCCGTTTCTCCGCCGGTCCATACCTGAAGAAGGGATATGCACAGTTCAATGTTGATATGTTTTATCAGCCGCAGTGGCTGAACCGGTTTCAATCGGTTGAGGGGAATTTCACCGGTGCGGCGGTCGGGATGGAGTGGATGCCGGCCAGGCTCGTTCGTTTTGACACATTCTGCGATTTCAATTTCACGGCGGGTGATGCTGCGGGTCAGCTCGATTTTGATTCGCTGTACTGGTATGGGGAGGCCGAAGTTCCGCGAAGCGTGGGGGAAAAAACAGTCCTGGGACCTTTCGTTCGGTATGAGATGTTGACGGATCGGGAATTTTCTCCTGTAGATACGATTTTTACGGGCGGTCTCTTTTCCCGGATCGGCAAGCTCGATGCAGACGGGTTCCGGGTGAATGCCGAGCAGGGATTTTTCCTGGGAGAATTTAATTCTGCTCTTCAGAGTACAATCGATCTGTCGGTACGGGTTTTTCCATTTTTACAGTTCAAGCAGCGGCTGCACGGTCGTTATAATTGGTGGGACGATAGCGATGTGTTTTTCTATCCGGGAGATTACTTCCGGGGATCGAAAGAGCGGGAACTTATTTCGGATTTCCTGATCTGCAACAGCGGGATCTCCCTGCAGGTGCCGGGGTTGCACTGGATGTTTCGCTGAGTGTAATCGGTTTGAAGCCTATTTCGATTCATCTGGATTACGGGTGGAAAGATATGGAAGATGGGGTGTTCAGCTTCTATTTAAGGATTTAATAGTATGCAGAAAAATGGTGTTTTTCACTTGTAACTCTATACTATAAGATGAAAAATCCAATAAGAGTGAAGTGTTCGGAATAATTGCCTGCATGAGAGTATTTTAATAGGTCTTCAGCACCATTTTTTGACATACTAGAAAACCTTTTGTATCATTGCATCATGACCACCTCAATCACCTTCCGGACAGGACAGAGAGAAGAACTGATCGATATCACCGACAGAGTCGCCGAGTGCGTTCGCGGCAGCGGGATACAAAACGGCCTCGTGCACGTATATGCCCAGGGAGCAACAGCGGCCATTATGATCCAGGAGAACTGGGATGAAAGTGTGCAGAACGATGTCGTCACTCTGCTGCAGAAGATGATCCCCCGGGGTGTCTGGGAACACGACCTCCAGGATGGAAACGGCGATGCCCATCTCAAAAGCAGTCTCGTAGGTCCCGGCGAGACCATACCTCTAATTGAAGGAACACTCGGTCTCTCTACCTGGCAGAACATCTTCTTCTGTGAATTCGACGGACCAAGGGCAGAGCGCAGGGTGCTGGTCACAATACTGGAGGATAAAGCTTAAACCGCTGTACAGATAGCGGATTCCTGGAGCCGGCTGTGAATCAAATGCGTACCTCTCATGAGAATAGACGAATAGTCCTCGATTTTTCGATGAATCAGGGATATGCTTTATACCAGACTTTTTGAGGTGGGGAAAAATGAGACGACAAATAATATGGTTGTGTCTTGCCGCCGTACTGCTTGTGGCGGCTGTGCCGGGATTTTCGGATACGGCCTATTCCGGGAAAGGCGGTTTTGACTCCCTCGTCAGTGCCATGGCGGAGGGGCTGCGGCAGGTATACTGTGAGGAACCCGAGTTATCGATCGGCGCCCGGACCTGTGTTGTGGACAATTTTACCTGGGCGGACAGCGGTATCGGTACGGCTTTTTCAGATTATCTCCGGTCGGCGATGGAAGATGCTCTGATGAGGGTCGACGAATTCGACCTGGTGATTCGGCCGGAGGACGCGGTCTTTTTCGGAGAGGAGGCCAGGGAGCTGCTGGACGGGGAAAGAGGCGCGGAGAGTTCCCTGCCCATGAGCGCCTACAGGATTTTCGGGTCGTATGAGGTGTCCGGAGGGAAGGTTCTTCTCGATGTAAAAATATTCAGCGAGGTGTTCAGCAGGCTGATGGCGGATATTCCGCTGAGCATGGAGCTTGAGGAGATTCCCCGGGGACTGGAATTGTATCCCCCCAACCGTGATGTGGTTACCGATGTTTCGTCGGAGTTGAACGATCTTTATTCAGGAGATGATGATTTCCAGGTCTTCGTGAGCACTAACAGGGGAGAAGGAGGCGTGTTTACCGAGGGGGAATACCTTAAGCTTTATCTCCTGTCCAGCCGGGATTGTTTCCTGAAGGTCTACCATATCGATGTACATGGCAGGACAACTCTCATTTTTCCGAACAGGTATGAGAAAAACAACTTCCTCCCCGGACGAGAGGTTCTCGAATTCCCGGGTTCGCGATCGCCCTTCCAGTTCAGGATCGTCCCTCCCTACGGGACCGAGATGATCAAGGTGGTCGCTTCCACAAGACAGTTTTCTTCTCTCGAGGAGGATTTCGCCGATCTCGGTTATGCCACCCGTGGAATTTTCATCGAGAAGGCTGACGAGGAGAGTACGGAGGTCATGGCCGAGGGGCTCGTGCATTTTACGATTCTGAAAAAAGAATAGACCGGGCCGTGATCGATAATACATGAGGTATTAACGTAGAAAATAATGTGAAAGGGGCTGGACGGCACTACTACACACTTTGTGCCTGATACTGGAGCCGGTAGAGGGTTGCATAGAGGCCGTCCCGGGCCAGAAGCTGGTCGTGGTTCCCCTCTTCCACGAGGCGTCCTTCATTCAGGACCAGAATACGGTCGGCATGCTGTATGGTGGAGAGGCGGTGGGCGATTACTATGGCCGTACGTCCTTCCATGAGGCGTTCGATGGCGGCTTGTATGAGCCGTTCCGTTTCGGTGTCGATACTGCCGGTTGCCTCGTCGAGGATGAGGATCCGCGGATCGTGTGCGATTACCCGGGTGAAGGAGAGCAGCTGCCGCTGACCGGTGGAGAGATTCGCTCCCCGTTCAGAGAGGTATGTGTCGTAGCCGCGGGGGAGCTGCTCGATGAAGTGGGCAGCCTGGACGGTTTCGGCGGCTTTACGTATTATTTTTTCCGGGATGTCCGCCCCGAGGCGGATGTTTTCCGTGATAGTCTCGGCGAACATGAAGACGTCCTGCTGGACCGGCTGAACCGTCCTGCGGAGTTCGGCGAGAGGGATGTCCCGCAGTTCGACGCCGTCTATCCTGATCTGTCCCGATTGAATGTCCCACATCCTTGCCAGGAGATTGGCGATTGTTGTTTTTCCGGCCCCGGTGTACCCCACGATGGCCACTGTCTCGCCGGGCTGAATGGTAAATGAGAGGTCCCTGAGTACGGGTTCGTCGGGGTTGTAGCTGAAGTGGACGCGGTCGAACTCTATCCGGCCGGCAACTGCAGCAGGCAGAGATTTTTTCCCCGTGTCAGGAATCTTCTCTTCTCTATCGAGAAGATTGAAAATCCGTTCTCCTCCTGCCATGGCCGACTGCATGATGGTGAATTTTTCGGCGAAGTCCATGACCGGCTGATAGAACTTGTTGATCAGATTGACGAAGGCGATCATTATACCGAGGGAGACGGTGGTCTCCAGCACCATTTTCCCCCCGAAGTAGAGAATGGTCCCGATCGAGACGCTGGTGAGCAGGTTGATCATGGGCCGGAAGACCGCGAAGACCATCATCTCTGAGAGGTTCGCTTTAAGAAGCTCCTGATTCCGCTGTGAAAAATCGTCCCGGCTGATTTTTTCCCGGCCGAAGATCTGAACTACCTCCATCCCTGAAATGTGCTCCGAAAGGAAGGCGTTGACCCGTGATACCCACATGCGGACCCGCCGGTAGGCGTCCCGGGCCCGGGTACGGAAGAAGAAGGTCAGGATCAGGACCGGCGGCAGGGTGATGATAGTGACGACGGCGAGCCGCAGGTCGAGCAGGAACATGGTGATGATGACGCCCGCCATCAGGCTGAAGTCCCGGAGGATGGAGGTCGCCACGGAGGTGAAGAACTCGTTGATGGTCTCTACGTCGTTGGTGATCCTGGTCACCAGGGTGCCGACGGGCGTCTTTCCCAGGTAGCTGAGTGACTGCCTGATGGTGTGACCGAAGAGCTTCCCCCGGATATCCCGCATCACTTCCTGTCCGGTGAAGGCCATGAGATACACCTGCACGAACATGAAGATGAGGGAGCCGGTGAGGAGGCCGAAGTAGAGGATGGTGAGCCGGCCGAGGGTCGATACGTCCTCAGAACGGAGGAGCTGTTTTTCCCCTGCGGTGAGGGAATCCATCCCGTCGTGTTCGATCAGGATGTATCCGTCGATGATCTCGAAGAGATCGGGATGGGCCGCGAGCAGCCCGGGCAGCTCCGGATCGTCTCTCATCGGGGTGATGTACCAGCTTTCCCGCTGATAGAGATTTTCCTGCACCAGCTCGTCCTTGATATCCGCGGAGAGTTTCTCGTTCTCCGTCTCGGAAAGGTAGAGGTATTCACCGATTTCGTCGGCTGCTTCGAGGAGCCTGCGCGCCTGGAGGACCTCCCGGCTCCGCGGAGCGTCCGCCAGCCGGTAGCTTTTGGCGATGATGGTGTTATCGATGGCCCGCTGCATGATGACGGGGGTTGCCAGTTCGGCGACGATGGCTACCAGCAGGGCCGCAACGGCTACCATGGCCGGCAGTTTGTAAGGAGAGATAAACGCCAGGAGTCTGCGCATTATCACGGGGTCGTAGCCTTTGATGATCTTGTCCTGCTCCATCACACCCGTCCTCCCGACAGCTGCTGCAGCCGGTAAATGTCGCGGTAGAGTCCGGGTGCCTGTGAAAGTTCATCGTGGCTCCCCTGCTGGATGATGCGTCCCTCATCGAGAACGATGATGTGATCGGCATGCTGAAGGGTGGAGACCCGGTGTGCCACCAGGATGTTCGTCCGGCCCTTTCTGGTACGGAGAAATGCCGTCAGTATTTTTTCCTCGGTCTCGGCATCCACCGAAGCCAGGGCGTCGTCGAAGATGAGGATCTCAGGATTGATCAGCATCGCCCTGCTGATGGCGATGCGCTGCTTCTGACCCCCCGACAGGGTGAGGCCCCGCTCGCCGACTTCGGTGTTCCAGCCGTGGGGGAAGACGGAAAGCTCCCGGTCGATGGTCGAGAGGGTCGCGGCTTCCTGCACTTCATCATCCTCCGCGTCGGGCCGGCCGAAGGCGATGTTTTCCCTGATGGTTGCGGAAAAAAGAAAGCTGTCCTGGGGTACGATTCCGATGGAGGACCGCAGAACGGGCAGGTCGTAGCTGCGGATGTCGGTTCCCCCGATGAAGACAGTCCCGGGGGAGGGATCGAGGAGCCGTGGAAAAATTTTCACCAGGGTAGATTTTCCGGAACCGGTACGGCCCAGGATGCCGAGGGTGCTTCCCTTTGGAAGCAGGAAAGAGATATTCTGCAGGACCGGCGGGCCGTCCTGGCTGTAATGGTAATTCAGGTCCCGCACTTCGAGGACGCCGTCGGGGGCGGTGGTGATCGCCCCGGAAGGCGAGGAGATTCCGGGCTTTTCATTCAGGATTTCGTTGATCCGCTCAAGGGAGGCGGCCCCCCTCTGCAGCATGTTGACGGTGAATCCCATTCCCATGACCGGCCAGCGGAGCATGGTGAGATAGGCCATGAAGGCCATGAAATCTCCGGGGGTGAACTCGTCGACCATTACCGACCGGCCGCCGAAGAAGAGGAGGAAGAGGAGGGAGAGCCCCGAGATGAATGTTATCAGGGGGAAAAAGAGACCCCAGATCCTCACGAGCTGCATGTTGCGGCTTACATTGTCGTCGTTGCGCTGGTGAAAGACCTCCTCCACCCAGCTCTCTTTAACGAAGGACTTCACGACGCGTATACCGGTCAGGCTCTCCTGGACATATTCGCTGAGGCGGGAAAATCCCTCCTGTACCAGCCGGAACCGCTGTCCGATAACCTTCCCGCCGGCCAGAACGAGAATGGTGATCAAGGGAAGGGGTATGATGGTGATAACGGCCAGCTTCGGGAACTGGGCGAAGAGGATTGCGAGGATCGCGATGGTCAGGAAAAAACCGTCGATGAAGGCCACCAGGGCCATCCCGGAGGCCATCTGAATTGCCCGCATGTCGTTGGATGAACGGGCCATGATGTCTCCGGTCTTCATTTTCTGATAAAAATCGGAGGAGAGGGAGAGGAGATGGGAAAAAACCTGTTCCCGGAGGTCACGTTCGATCCTCCGGCTCGCGCCGTGGATGAAGAAGCGCCATCCGAAGCGGAAGAAGGCCACGGTCAGCGCTACCCCGATCATCAGCAGTACGAGCCTGCCGATTGCTTCGAGCGAAAATGTTCCCCCGGTGATGAGATTCGTGATACGCTTGATCAGCTGGGGAATATAGAGTTCTCCTGCATCGGTAAGGAGGAGTGCTAATAGACCGAAGAGATAGTAGAGTCTATACTTTTTTAATAGGGGCAGCAGGGTGCGGAACTCTTTCAGCATTGTGATATGAATATAATACTTTTTACGGATATACCAAAGTACCTTCCTCTTGCAGATGAACGAGCCCTCCATATTCGGAAAATTCTGAAGCTGAAGGCTGGAGATTCGTTCCGCGCAGGTATTCTCGACGGGCCGGCGGGAGAAGTACGGATCATCGGGGTGGATGAAAAGGGATATACCCTGGAATGGACGGAGACGGGTCCCTCGGTCGGGCTCTACCCGCTGACGCTTATTACCGGCTTCGTGCGTCCTATTTCCGCCAAACGTATCCTGCGGGAAGCCGCCAGCCTGGGTGTCGGCCGCTTGATTTTTACCGTGACGGATACCGGGGAGCGGTCCTATCTGGAGGCCAATCTGTGGAAAACCGGGGAGTACCGGCAGTATCTGGTGAATGGTCTGCAGACGGCGGGTGCGACGGTCATGCCGAAGATCGATCTGTGCCGGGGGGTACGAGAAGCACTTCAGGCAGCGCATCAGGAATCGCTGCCGGCCGGACGGGAAGATTCTTCCGGCTCCCCTCACGGCAGCTTTGCCGGCGGTCCAGCAGGGAAGCGACCCGTCCTTCTCCTCCTTGACAATATCAGCGGAGAGGGCTCCCTGTCCGCGAGGAATCTCAAAGACCGGGTGGTCGTATTAGCGGTGGGATCCGAACGGGGATGGAGCGACCGGGAGAGAGAAATATTTCTTGAAGCGGGCTTCGAACCGATGCGGATCGGCTCCCGGGTCCTGCGCACGGAGACGGCCTGTACGGCGGGGATAGCTCTGGTTCTCCGGGGTATGGGCAGAATGTAGACGGACGGGATATAATGGCCGGTGCCGGGAACGGCTAACGGGAATGGCTGTCGGAAACGGCTGCGAAAGCCCGGAGCGGGCTTTTTTTTCCCAAAAAATGAACAGGGGTTGTGTATGGCGCATGATGTAGTACCTGCAGCGGAAGAGATTCTGGACCGGGAATTTCCGGTTCTGGACAAGGGCTTCGTACGGCTCGTGGATTATCTGGGAGGGGACCGGAGGATCGTGCAGTCCGCCCGGGTTTCGTACGGGGAAGGGACGAAAACCTACCGCGAGGACAGGGGACTGATCAACTACCTGATGCGCAACGACCACACCTCGCCCTTCGAACAGGTTGTGCTGACCTTTCATGTTAAGATGCCTATTTTCGTTGCCAGACAGTGGATTCGCCATCGGACGGCCAGGCTCAACGAGATATCGGGCCGGTACAGCGTCATGAAGGACGAGTTCTACATTCCGGCGGGGGAGCACATCTCACTGCAGAGCACCGATAACAAACAGGGCCGCAGCGAAGAACCGCTGGATCCGGAGGAGCAGATGCGGATACAGGCGGAGCTCACCGGCCAGCAGAAGCGGGCCTACAAGGACTACAATGCTCACCTGGAGTGCGGTATCGCCCGTGAACTTGCCCGGATCAATCTTCCCCTGAGTCTCTACACCGAATGGTACTGGCAGATGGACCTCCACAACCTGTTTCATTTTCTCAAGTTGAGGATGGACCCTCATGCCCAGCTGGAGATCCGGGAGTATGCCTGTACCATTTTTGAGATTGTAAAAAAAGTGGCCCCCATAGCATCGGAGGCTTTCGAGGAGCACGTGCTTCGGGGGAGGAATTTTTCCCGGGCGGAAATGGAGGCTTTGAAGAGTCTTCTGAAGGGCGAAGAAAATCCGCTCAAGGGGAAGGCGCTGGAGAGGTTTGAAAAAAAATTGGAGGATATCGGATTCGAACCGACGACCTGTTGATTGCGAACCAACCGCTCTAGCCAACTGAGCTAATCCCCCAACAGTTCAGAGATATTATAGCGAATGACGCAGTTTTTGCAAGTGCCCAGTGAGAGGTATTGTCGGTACAGCGCTATTTTGCCTTTGCGGGACTATTTTGCCGCGCGGCGTGCCTGCTTTCCCGCTTGCCGGCGGAGCAGATCGATTTTTTTCATGTAGGAATTCTTCATGTCCGCTTCGAACTCCTCGTTGGAGGTATATTCACGCCCGAACACCGGAGACCAGAGCCGGGGGTCCTCCATGCACATGTAGAAAAAAACCTCGTCGTGCCACTCCGGGGAAAAGCTCCGGTAGGCGTGGCTGAATAGTTCGAGCTTCACATCGAAAGGGTAGGAGAGCTTGCCGGCGGCGTCTTCGAAGGGCATCTGCAGGATCTTTGATTTGAACTGCTGTGCCCTGAGCAGGCGTATGACCGGTTTGATGTAGGTGAGGGTGCCGATGGAGATCATTGCCACTCCTGAAGGCGAGAAGCGTTCCTGGATGTGCCGGTAGATTCCGCTGTAGTCTTCCTGCCAGCCTCTGTAGCGCACAATCGGGTGAAAATGGAATCCGACCAGATTCCCTTTCCCGGCGACCGCCTCTGCGGCCGACAGACGATCCTCGAGTGATGCGGTGAGGTGCTCTTCGTTGGCGATGATGGTCTGCGTGTTCAGGGACCAGGTGGTGAGAACGTTGGGGGGTATGTCGTGCTCGAGCAGGTACCGGATATTGGAGGACTTCGTTTTCAGCTCCAGGATGACGTTCGGATTTGAGGAAGCGAATTCGAAGAGAATTTCGAGGAGACCTTCACGGTTGCCCCACATGAGAGAGTCCGAAGACTGTCCGGTGCCGATGTGATACAGCTGTTCCGAATCGAGCTGGAGGGCATGAAGTTTTTCCCTCAGGTTCTGTATAAAATAGACCCTTCCTTCATCGTAAAAAGACTGGATGCTGCAGTAGCTGCAGGCGAAACCGCACTGCTGTACGGCGTCGAGGGTCTGCAGGTTGCAGCAGCGGGTCCGCACGCCGGCGACCGGACAGCGGCCGAGGATGGCCGCGTCGTGCTCCACGGAACGGTATTCGATCGGCAGGCTGGGAGCGGGGCCTCCGGTGAATGAGGTGTAATCCGGAGGGGATTCCTTCCATTCCTCATAAGCGCGGTGAACCCTTTCCAGAACAGCCTGTTTGCGGTTCCTGCCCTTCAGGTGTCCGGTGTTTTCCTCGTTCCATATGGCCGGTAGGCCCGGGGTTCCCCACATCGCCAGATCCGCGGCCATGTCGGTGAGAATTTTCAGCTCCTGGAATGAGATGTGCAGCTCCTCCGCCTTCACCGAGAGAAACTCCTGCACCGACTGCGGCAGTGCGGCGAAAACATCGTAATCACGGAGTGTCTGGATTTTTTCCTGATGGGTCATTGCCGTATTGTAAAGAAAGTATGCCCTGATGGTCTACAGGATGTACTCTTTCCCCTCCTGGGCGATCTCTATCTCCATGTTCGACTTGCCGCCGATCTTCCGCTTGTATCCATCCACCAGCTCCTTCAGCTGATCGTCGGTACGGTTGGGATCGTGGTGAAAAAGGAGAAGCTTCTTCACATGTGCCTTGTGGGCGTTGTTGATGGCAGTCTCGAAGGGTGTGTGTCCCCAGCCGAGTTTGGATTCGAGGTACTCTTTGTTGGTGTACTGAGAATCATGGATGAGGAGATCGGCATTCTGGAAAAAGCGGAGGACCTTCTCGTTCTCCTCCCTGGCGGCTTCTTCACCCTCCTGGGCGGCCACAGGATCGTAGCCAGGTTGGGAAGGATCGGTCGGAAAAACATTGCGGAAGGGTTCGGTATCGTAGGCGGTGCAGAAGCTCTTCCCCTTGTATTCGAAGCGGTACCCCAGGCAGAGGATCGGATGGTTCAGATACTTGGTCGTCACGAAGATGCCGTCGCCGAGATCGATCGTTCCTTCCCTGAGGGGGAAGTAATTCAGCTCTGCCGACAGTTCGCTGTGCTTCACCGGGAAGTAGCGGTACCGGAGCTGATCGCCGATGATCTTGTCCAGCCCCTCGTCTTCATAGGTTACCGGGCCGTATACATCGATCTGTGTTCCCGGTATGAATATGGGAATGAAAAAAGGAAACCCCATGATGTGGTCCCAGTGGGTGTGAGTGAGAAATAGCTGGGTTTTTATCGGCCCTTTTTTCAGGTCCTGTTTGATGACTGATTCACCGAGCTTCCGGATACCCGAACCTGCATCGATGACGACCAGGCGTTCCTCTTTACCGAATCTGAGTTCGAGACAGGCGGTATTTCCGCCGAATTGCACCGTTTCGGGGCCCGGACAGGGAATCGATCCCCGTACTCCCCAGAGCTTTACCTTCATCATATCCACTTCCCCGTTATTCAGCCAGTTTCAGGAATACCTTGGCTTTCTCGATTTCCTGGTTCACCTGATCTTCGATCGACTCAAGCCACTCCAGGGTGATGCCGAGCTCTTCCGACAGTTCGGTAGGTATAACTTCCGGAAAACGGTTGCCGGAAAAGCCGATCTCGAAGCTGTTGGCGAAGTAGTTGGCGATGACGACACTCAGAAGAATGGTACGGTGTTTACCATCGTATTCCTGCCACTTGTGATGGTATACGATGGCATCGTGGATCTCTTCTCCCAGCTTCCACGCACGGGCGATCAGCATTCCCACGTCAGCATGGGTGAAACCGATGATCCGGGCTTCGCTCCTGTAGAGGGGAAGCCTCTCCCGGTCGGAAAGGGCAAGAACATCCAGATATTCCTTTGAAAGGGTATTGTTGAGGGGGATCTTTCCGATGTCATGCAGCAGCCCGGCTACGAAATAGCTCTCCTGCTGATTGTTGGGAATCTTCTTCTGCTTGGCGATGAGCTTCGCGGTAACACCAACACACAGCGAGTGCCTCCAGTATCCGTTGACATTGATCACCTGCATGTTGGTATCGCTGCCCAGATTGGAGAGAATGGCTGTGGAGAGGGCCAGGTTCTTCACAGTGTTGATTCCCAGCATAATAATCGCCCGGACCAGTGATGTGATCCGCTGCTGAAGGCCGTAGTAGGCCGAATTGATCAGCTTCATTACCTTGCCCATGAGTACGGGATCAAGACTTATTACCTGGTTCAGATCTGCAGGAGACACATTGGGATCGTTGGACAGTTCCAGTACCTTGGTCACCGAAGTCGGCAGACTGGGCATTTTCTCTATATATCGCGCGACGGTTTTTAGATTCTTTTCCTTATCCATACGCTCTCTTGTTTCTTATTCTCGAAGTTTCTCTATAATATCATGCATTTTCTGTTTTAGGGCAACTCCGATGGAAGGATTTGGCAATTCTTCGGAGAGATTCTGCAGATAGGAAAAGGCGGAACGAACCGTGTCCGGTCTCAGCATATCCGATTTCTGCAAAAGCCCCTGTGTGTGTTCAGGTGCAGCGGCTTCCCTGCGGCGGCCGTTCCGATTCAGCTGTTCTGCCATGGCATGGAGCCCGCCTCTTCCCCTGAGACGGGTGCGCAGGGCTTCCACCCTCAGCCGCATGTCGCTCTCCTCGTAGTGGGTCTTCTCTTCATCAGGAAGGTACTCGATCAGGCCGGACAGGTAGTCGAACAGCCCCTGGGCAGAATTCTGGTCGATATTGGACTCTGCTCCCCGTTCACCTTCGTGTCCTTCCATGGGCACCAGTCCGGTATCATCCACGAGAGCATCTTCAATAGTGTCCGGGTCCTGCGGATACCACTGTTCCAGCGGTTCCGGTTCGGAAATTTCGGATCCAGGCTCAGCTTCAGGTGCAGAATCAAAGGGCTCCTGGACGGAATCTTCGGGTGCACCCGGCTGATCCTGTTCTTCTATCGGCTCCGACTGGGTTTCCTGAGATTCCTGAATCTCAGGCTCATCGGGCTGGTGAGCCGGCGGTTCCGTCTGATCCGGGGAGGCAGGGCCGGCAGGAGGAACGGGAGGCTGCTGATACACGGGATAGGGCATGTACTGCGGAGGCTGGACTTGACCCGGCTGCGGCGGTGTCTGTTGCGGCGGATACTGGGGCGGCTGAGCCTGCTGAGCGGTCTGCTGCCCCGGGTATGGGGACGGCGGATATTGAGGCGGATACTGATAGGGATACTGCAGAGGCGGATAAGGGGGATAGTGAGGATACTGCTGCTGAGGATACTGCTGTTGTTGAGGATACTGCGGTGGAGACTGAGGCGCTTGCCGGTGGGGCTGCCGGAAGTCCTGTTGGGGTGTTTGCTGCGGAACCTGTTGCTGCGGCTGCATGCCTGGAGACGAGTCCGCTGCATCCTTCGAATACCCGCCGCCCGTCTCCGCGGCAATGGCTGCTTTTAACTTCTCCGGTTCATCCTCCTCCTGCTCTTCTTCAGGAGGTTCTATGTCCTCTTCCATATCTATAAGGTTGATGGATTCGCCATCCTCTTCGTTCACCGCGATAACCGGCTCGATACCCCCTACATCGATGATCGGAACCATCTCTCCTTCTATGTCCTCATCTAACTCGGACTCCATATCCTGAATATACCGATCCGTCTCGTCGCCGGTTTCGAGTTCATCAGTCTGCAGGATTTTTCGGAGGTTCTCCTGCCAGTTGTTCTGTTTTTCACTGGCCAGATCGTTCACGATCTGTTCGTACAGCTGCAGCCCGGCTTCCAGCTTATCGAAGTCGTCATTGATTTCCGGATTCCCGTAGAGATGAACCAGCTCCTCAGCAACCCGCAGGGCCTCTTCACGGTTTCCCAGCTGCTGAAACGCACTCAGGAGTCCTTTGAGTATCCGCTCATTTTTTGGATAGTTCTTGTTGAGTTCCTGGAATTCAGACAGTGCTTTGTCCAGGTCCTGACCGTTCAGTTCGATCTCGGCGTGGGTTATCATGATATTCAGCGATTCCGGATTCTGCTGAAGGTGAGCTTCCAGGCGTCGGCACGCCTCCCGATGGCGGGACATATCCGCCAATGTGTTGGCCAGCTCTATCAGGGCTGCTTCAAATCCGCTGCGAAGCTTTAATGCCCTCTCGAGAGGAGGCAGAGCCTTGGCATTTGAACCGAGCTTGTGACGTGTCTTCCCGAGCAGAAGCAGATAGTCGGCATTGTTCTGATCGATATGAAGAAGCCGGATAATGTGGTGGAGAGCAGCGTTCGTTTTGCCGTTTTTCAGGAGAAGTGCGGACAACTCGAAACGCACCTCGTGGTTGTCCGGGTCCTTTTCCAGGATAGACTGGAGTTTCTCCAAGGCCTTCTTGTTTTCACCGCTTTCGACATACATCTTCCCCAGGTTGACCACGGCGCTTTGGTACGCAGGCTGAATGGAGAGAGCTTTGTTGAAGTATTCCTCGGCTTCATCAAACTTCTGCTGAGCGGCACGAAGCACGCCGATATTGTTGTAGGCCTGGTAATTCTGAGGCTCAACCCTCAATAGATCGTGAAAAGCCTGATCAGCCTCCTTGAGCCGGTCCGCCTTCTGCAGGACAACCCCGAGGTTGTTGAGGGCACTGGCCCAGCCCGGTTTGCTTTTCAGGCTGCGGCGGTACTCGCTGATCGCCTTTTCGTAGTCTCCAAGGCTTTCGTATGCCGTCCCGAGATTGTAACGGAGTGTAGGATGATTCTGATCGTACTCCAGACCCTGCCTGTAAAGCTCAATCGCCTTGTCGGTGCTGCCCTTTCGAAGGAAGAGTGTTCCGAGATTATTGTATGCCATCAGGAAAGAGGGATCGAGTCTGATGGCATCCCTGTACATCTCTTCGGCACTCTCATCATTGTGAAGCTGTTTGTGACAGTTTGCCAGATTGTAACTGATGTCAGCCCGATCCGGCAGAAGAGTATGGGCGTTCTGAAAAGCCTTGAGGGATTCTTCGATGTTCCCTGTCTTCCGATAGGCGATCCCGAGATTGTTGTAGCCTTCAGCACTCTCAGGGTCCAGTTCGACCGCCTGCTGGTAGGCATTCACCGCCTCATGGTCACGATGTGTATTGGTGTAGATATTTCCGAGAAGGAGATAGACTGCTGTCAGATCAGGGCGGGCTTCCCGAATTTCCCAGGCGATCTTCTCAGCCTGTTCATAATCGTAGAAGGACAGCGCCCGCTGGGCCCACTCGAACTTTTCGTGCAGTTCCATTCCCTACTCCCCGTAGTACGCAGATGGCCGGGCTGAAATTTCACGTGATAACCTGCTGCGGTGAGATGGTCCTGCTGCATCGTAGGCGGCAACAGCGAAGTAGTAGAGCTGTCCATTTTTCAGGGAAGTGAGACGAAGCTCCGTCCCCTTTCCTACATCAATGGGAGAAGCTCCTTCGCCCGCATCATCTCCGCGGTACACTCCCGGTGAAGTTCCATAGTATACCAGATAGCCCCCGAGGTCACGCTGATTTATCTCTCCCCAGTTCAGGTGCACGGCCCCGTCGTGAGGAACCGCAGTAAGTCCGACCGGAGCCGGCGGAGGAAGGTTCGGTCTGTAGTCCACTGCCACACTCGAAACTGCAGGACCATCCATACCCGATCCGTCGGGAAAAAGTTCGAGTTTGATCTCCAGATATGAGCCAGCCGGCGGCGGATCGAGATCTACTCCCGGTGTGAAAGCAGTCCAATCCGGGTTCTCCAGTATAAAATCATAATTGTTTTCAGCAATCCGGTAGTATGAAAAAACACTGCTCCCCTTGAGTGCGATAAAATCAACATCGATGGAAAGTACCTGTGATCCCATCTCTTCAAGATCGATCGGTCCTATCACGACTTCTCCCCCATCCTCTGGAAGCCGTTGAAGCAGAGGTTTGCTTACAAAGTCAGGAGCTAAACGGAACTCATCCATCAGCCCCGCGTAATCCGAACCGATGGAGAATACCGAGTCGGACCGCGTACCGATAAAAGGAAGCAGTACGGTACCTCCCGGTCCGGAATCTAAAGTCGTGTATACGATTGCTTCAGGGGTGCCGTCGACAAGATATTCGAGCATTCCCGTATCCGCTTCGAATCGGATCATGTGATGGGACCATCGTTCTGGAACCAGACGCTGTCGGCCTGAGAGAGAGTACGTGACCGGTTTGGAATCCGGATGGAGGAAAAAGTTCTCGAACCGCCACGAGAGAACCCGTTTTTTCACCGTACAGCTCATTTCCTGGAGCTGTATATCTCCGTTCAAACCCCGCTGCCCTTCCCATCGAAGGATGGTTTCACCATTCTCAAGGTATTCAGGACGCAGCCAGAACTCGATGGTAAAGTCATTCCACAGCATCCCGGGCGTAAGCAGCAGGGGCCGTGATGTGGAAGACCGGCTCCGCCCGGGTTTGACATTGATCCCTCCGGATCCGCGGGAAAAGAAGGCCGCCGCATCTCCCATCCTGCCGGCGGGAACAACGGGAATATCTGAATTGTACTCGATCGAATGGTTCCCTGTACTGTCCTGCAGAGGCAGCTGTTCGAAGTGAAGAAGAATATCCGTCGGGACGTCGTCCGCCTTGTACATGGAGTTCCGGAGGACGATATCGAGAAATCCCTCCTTTCCCCTCTTCAGCTGTGTACCTTCGAAGGAGGAAACACTGCTCCAGTTGTCGTCGAATCCGTTGGTAAACTGCTTCTGTTCAGCAGAAAGAGAACACAGCAATCCAATGCCCAGGATAAAAATAGCGCTCGAGTAGCGGATAAGAGTTTTCATCAGTTGTATTATCGACAGATTTTGTCCAGTTGAAAAGTCCCGGCAGGGCTATATTCCGGCACTGCGCATTCGGGAGCAGAATCACGGCAGGTTGAGAGGGCTGTCCGGTTCCATATAAAAACGGGGGCGAACCTGCAAATTCACACCGCCTGTTCCAGCCGGCGGTTCCCTGCAGCAATTCCCTATAAATGCCGCCTCTACTTGCCAATTCAGACCGCCCGGAGTATGTTTAAATCGCTATGTACGAGTCCATCAAGGCGACCGTCAGAGAGTTCCCGAACTCTCCCGGCGTGTACATCATGAAAAACACAAAGGGTACCATCCTCTACATCGGCAAGGCGAAGGACCTGAAGAAACGGGTCTCCTCCTATTTTACCGGCACCCCGGCGGTTAAAACCCGTGTTCTCATCAGCAAGATAGACTCCATAGAATACATCGTCACACAGAACGAATACGAAGCCCTGCTGCTCGAAAACAATCTGATTAAAAAGAACCGTCCCAGGTACAATATCAGCCTCAAGGACGGCAAATCCTATCCGGCTATCCGTGTAACCAACGAGGAATACCCCAGGATCTACCGTACCAGGCGGATCGTTCAGGACGGATCGCAGTACTTCGGACCCTACACGGATGTGTACACGATCGATGTATACCTCGAACTCATTGAAAAGCTCTTCCCCCTGCGGAAATGCCGGGGACCCGTGAAGAAAAGGGAGCACCCCTGTCTCTACTATCATATCGGACGCTGCTCATCGCCCTGTACGGGAAAAATCTCCAGGGAGGAATACCTCGTACATGTGCAGAAGGCGATAAAGCTGCTGTCCGGTGAAACCGAAGAACTGCTTCAGGACCTGGGGCGGCAGATGGATACCGCCGCTCGTGACCTCAACTTCGAAAAAGCCGCCGAGATGCGCGACACGATCGAAGCGGTCAAGAAAGTAGGGGAAAAGCAGGAAGTCGTGGACTTCAACATGGAGAAGAGAGATTACGTTGCGGGCCACGAGAACGAAGCCCTCTGCAGCTTCACGGTATTCCAGATGCGTTCGGGGAAAATGCTCGGGCGCGACCTCTATCGGGCCGAGTCATTCGGTACGGAAGAAGAGGCCTTCCTGGAGTTCTTCTTTCACTACTATCGGGACGCGCAATCCCTGCCGGACATTATCTATACCGGCTCCGAAGTTGAAACGGGTCTCCTGCAGAGATTTTTCAAGGATGAATTCGGGGCCTCGGTAAAAGTGGTCACTCCCCGGGAAGACAGGCATGCCCGGATTCTGAAGATGGCATGGGAAAACGCCCGCCAGGATGTGGACCGGAGGCTCAGGGCAATCGCGAATATACCGGGTCTCGAAGAGTTGAAACGGGTACTGTCCCTGTCCAAACTCCCCCGGAGAATCGAGGGCTTCGATATAGCCCAGCTCTCCGGAAAATATCCCGTCGCTTCCCTGGTGTCCTTTTACAACGGTAATCCGGACAAGAAGAATTACCGCCGTTTTCACATAAAAAACCTGCAGGGGAAAATCGACGACTACGAAGCTATCCGTGAAGCGGTTGCCCGCCGTTACACTCGGGTCATGAACGAAAACCTCGACCCGCCGGATCTGATCGTAATCGACGGTGGACGCGGGCAGCTGAACGCCGCCCACGGTATTATGACCAGTCTGGGCCTGGAAACGATTCCGGTAGTCGGACTGGCCAAGCAGAACGAAGAAATTTTTACCCTTGATCGTTCCGAGCCGATTCATCTGCCGGAAGGTACCGACGGGCTGCGGATCCTGCAGGCGGTGCGGGACGAGACGCACCGGTTCGCTACCACTTTTAATAAACAATTACGAAAAAAAGAGTTGGGACTAACGACCCTCGAATCCATTCCCGGCATAGGACCCAAGAGGGCCAGAGGACTCCTGGAAACATTCGGATCGCTTCGGGAGATAAAGGCCGCCGGAGCTGAAAATATTGCCGAAAAAATGCGTTTCACAAAAGAACTAGCAGAGAAAATTTTACTGGAACTCACGACCGACTAATGAGTTGCGGCGCTGTGTGGGCGTGCGGAAATAAGCCCAAATAAAATTTGACAGCCGATTAAATATGCGTTAGCTTGGTAGTAGGAGGATGGCTTACAAGAAAAACACTGAGTAAGGAGGTTAGCCTATGGGCCCACCTTACACTTGGAGCCGGTTATAGACCGGCCTTCCTACGGAGCTATTTTTCATTGTTAAAGAATACAGTGAGATCTGGCGAATCCAAGTAAAATCTGGATTGTCATGGTCCCTAAAAGCCGGCAATTAGGCCGGCTTTTTTCTAGTCTGCAGAAAAATGGTGTTAATAACGTAGTAATTTGTCTTCTGTAAATGAACTTAGAGCATCAATATAATGAGAATTCTATTTTTAGACGTATCTATCTGCATTTGTATGATTTAGCTGGGATTTAGCACCAATCTTCAGCAAACTGAATTCCACAAGGAGGCGTTCAACCTCCGCCCGCTGCTGCCGCACCTGCCCGTCGAAATCGCAAATAATGGCAATAATCTGCTCCAGCTGAGATGTAGTAAAAGTACGGCTGGCCTGCAGGTAATTCTGCTGGTTGCGTTTCCCGCGGATGGGAATCGCCCTCATGGCCTCCTCAGGGGAAAATCGCCGGTCGAGCATGCGGGACAGCTTCAGCAGACGGCGGAACTGCCACAACAGGCCCCCCAGGATCTGCACCCCGTTACTCTGTCCCGATAGAAGGATCTTGTGGAGAATCTCCAGCGACGCCGGAAAGTCCTGCTGTACAACCTTCTGGAACAGCGAAAAAACATTCTCTTCCTTACTGTGATAGATGAATTCCTCGATATCATCGCCGGTCAGCCTGCTTCCGGGACCGAAGTAGAGAATCAATTTGTCGGCGGCGTTCTTCATCTCGAGGGTGTTGTTCTCGACCAGCTCGAGAACCATCTCGACGGCATCTTCATCGATTTCGAGCTCCGCCTTTCGGAAGTATTTAAGCAGCCACTCCCTTTTTTTATTTTCGAATAGTTCAAAAAAAGTCTTCTGCTGTCCCTTCGGCACAGCTTTGGCGAATCCTGAAGGGGCCTTGTACTCATGGGTTACGAGAAAGAGGGTCGCCGATTTTTCCGGGTGCTCGAGATAGTCACTCAGCTGCTGTACTTCAGGCTTCTTCAGCTGTTCGATGTTGGCGACGGTGACGAACTTGTAGGAGGAAAAGAGAGAGCCGTTCTGCAGGAGCGATACGATATCTCCGGCAGGAGTCTGGCCTGCATAGAAGCGATAGGATTCGGGGGGATCCTTATGGGTTTTTAGATAGTCATCCTTGATGTTCTGGATAAACTCCTGTTTCTCTCCCTCTTCAGGACCGACGAGGAGAAAAACCGGTGCCGGCGTCGCCATTGCTCTCTTCCTTAGTCGTAGTTACGAATGATGAATTCGAGTTTACCAAGAATCTGCACATGTTGGGAATAGATTGGAGGGTAGACGGGATTCTCTGCTTTCAGTTTTACCCGGTTCTTCTCTTTGAAAAATCGTTTGAGGGTGACGGCGTCATCGTTGACCCGGGCGACGACGATATCACCATTGTTGGCGGCTGTCTTCTGCATGAAGATCGCTGTATCGCCGTCCAGAATCCCGGCATCCTGCATGCTGTCGCCCCGTACGTTGAGGGCGAAATAGCGGCCCTTCTTCAGCTGGGAAGCGGCGAACCGGAGCATCCGTTCGTAATTTTCTTCTGCAAAGAGAGGCTTGCCCGCGGCTACATTACCGATCAGGGGTATATCGATCAGTTCATCCCGCTCAACCGCCGGATTCTGAATGAGTTCGATCGCCCGGGAACGGTTCTCATCGCAGCGGATGTACTCTTTCTTCTCCAGGGCTTTGACGTGGTCGAAAACCGCCTTCACGGATATCTCGAACTGCGCAGCGATCTCCCGCATGGAGGGGGGGTAGCCGTGGTCCTCGATAAACTTGCGGAGAAAATCGAGGACTTCTGTTTGCCGTGCGGTCAGTTTTCTCATCTCTTTATGTTTATCCCGTGTTTCTTTATCTTCCCGTGGAGGTTGCTGGGATATATCCCGAGTGCCTGGGCCGTCTGGGATATGTTGTAATCGTACTCTTCCAGCCGCTGTTCGATCAGTCGGCGTTCGAAATCCGCTCTGGCTTCGTTGAGCTTCATGGAAGCGTACTTGCTGAGATCCGACGGTACTTTACTCATCTTCTTCTCCCCTAGAAAATGATGTACAACTTCTGCCGGAATCTTTTGTTCATCAGTCATTATGTTAATACGTTCGATGAAATTTTTCAATTCACGAATGTTCCCGGGCCATGAATAATTGTGAAGAACCTTCATTCCTTCGGCACTGAAAGTGCGTGGAGGCTTGTCCTGAACGGGATTGTACTTGATCATGAAGTATTCTATCAGAGCTGCGAGGTCCTCCCAGCGATCCCTGAGTGCGGGGACGTGAATGGGTACGACGTTGAGTCGGAAAAAGAGGTCCTCTCTGAACCTTCCCGCAGCTATCTCCTCTTCGATATTCTTGTTGGTTGCGGCCAGCAGACGGATGTCGACTTTGATGGATTCTTCTCCGCCGACCCGTTCGAACTGGTGGTCCTGGATGGCCCTCAGTACCTTTGCCTGAGCGCTCAGTGACATGTCGGCGATCTCGTCGAGGAATAATGTGCCCCCGTGGGCCATCTCGAATTTTCCCTTGCGCCTCGATATGGCGGAGGTAAAGGCCCCCTTCTCGTGACCGAAGAGCTCGCTTTCCAGCAGGGTATCAGGTATAGCTGCGCAGTTCACTTCAATGAAGGGTGCCGCCGAGCGCGAGCTGCGTCGGTGGATTTCACGGGCAACCAGCTCTTTCCCGGTTCCATTTTCCCCGGTGATCAGAACCTTCGCATCGGTGGAAGCGCTTTGACTGATCCGTTCACGGACGGTCTCCATCGGCGGGCTCGATCCGATCATCTCATCTTCCTGGAAAATCGAGGTGCGCAGCTGCTGGTTCTCCTTTCGGAGAGTTCGTATCCTGATGGCGTTATTTACCAGGGTAATGACCTTGTCCAGAGAAAGAGGTTTTTCCAGGAAATCGAAAGCGCCGTTTTTTACCGCTTTAACGGCCATATCGATATTTGCATGTCCGGATATGACGATCACTTCGAGGTCGGAATATATCTGTTTTATCTCTTTGAGTACGTCGATGCCGCCTTTGTGCGGCAGCCACACATCCAGGATAACGAGATCGATTTCTCTGGACTTGAGAATATCCAGTCCTTCAAGACCGTCGCATGCGCTGACGACCTCATAGTCTTCATCCTCGAGAATATCGGTGAGAACGGTACGGATTCCGGGTTCGTCGTCAATAATCAGTACGGTGTTCATGTCTTCTGCTCCAGGGGAAGATCAATATAAAAGGTTGTTCCGATGTTTTCTTCCGTTTCAAACCAGATCTTTCCTTGATGGTCGGAAACAATCCTCTCAACAATCGGGAGACCGAGGCCCGTTCCGGTCGTTTTTGTTGTATAATAGGGGTGAAACACCTTCTGCTCATCTTCGCGAGAGATTCCGCGACCCGTATCTCGGATTTGTATTCTACAGTAATGGCTATGACCTTTTCTGACAAGGTCTGAACTGATAGAAATTTTACCGCTGTCTCCGTCGATTGATTCGAAGGAGTTTTTCACCAGGTTGGAAAAAGCCCGGTTCATCTGATGGAGGTCTATCTCGACCTGCACCGGGTCCAGATGCCCGGTGTCGACCTCTACCTGAGTATAACTTGGTTGGTAGGTCTCGATCACGTCCAGGATGAGCTGCCTGATGTCGGCGGATTCGAAGTAGGGAGTAGGGAGCCTAGCGAAGTCCCGGAATTCGGCCAGCAGTCTGGTAAGATGTTCGACCTCTTCCGATATGGAGTGAACGGAAGAATCGATGATGTCATGCAGACGCGGTGATTTGTTGTTCGATGCTTTCTGGATCCGCTGTGCGGCGAGCTTGATCGGAGTGAGCGGGTTCTTGATCTCGTGGGCCATTCTCTGGGCTATTTCCTGCCAGGCCGTCACTTTCTCCGTCTGCCGCAGGTTTGTCCGTGATTGATCGAGTTCGCTGATCATCGTGTTGAAGGAATTGACCAGAATGGCCAGTTCGTCTCCCGAACGCGACATGATCCGGAAGGAGTAATCACCGCTGATGACCCGCTGTATGGCGTCCTCCAGATGTACAACCGGCCGTGTAATTTCATCGCTGAGAATGAAGCCGGTAAGGATAGAGAGAAGCAGAATGGGAAAGGAGAAGAGAAAATAGAATACCGCCAGTGCAAGGATGAAGGTGTTCCGGAACTCGTAATACTGAGTGAACATCTGCAGTGCATCGGTAATGTTCTTTGCATTTTCATCAAACCGGTACGGCATCACCACGCTCAAAACGATACGGGTATCATTGAGATTTCCAGAGGAACTGGAGATTGTAACCTGGGAGAGTGACCTGATGATGCTGAATGTGCCGATCTTTACACGGGGGAGCATCCCGGAACTGCTGGTGCGCGGCATCGACTCCATGAATGCCTGCTGTTCGCCCCGGAAGTAGATGGAATTCCCGGCGGAATCGAAGAGCTGGACCGCGTCGATTTGAGGGTGGACCGACTGAAGAGTGTCCCATAAAAGGGAAGGTGTGTTGAAATTCTCCTGTACGAGATCGGGAAGCAGTTCACTCTTGGAGAACTCGGACAGATTGTTGACGGTGGTGCGGTTGTAATCAAGGGCGATGTCAAGTCCGCCCTGAAGAGCACTGTAGAGCTGACTTGAGAACCATGAGTTCATGGTAGTCCTGATAAAGCTTATGGAGAGTATGCCCTGCGGGATGGAGGCCAGGATCGATATGAAGGTGAAAAAAATGACCAGCTTGACTTTGAAGCGGCTGCCCGGGAGTCCTCTTTTCCTCTGACGAACCAGCCGGACAATATTGTATGCAACTATCAGTACCAGAAAGAGAGGCATAATGACAGCCAGAGGAACGAATACAAAGCGGGCAAGTACCGTGCCACGGGATATTTCACTGAGCAGCTGCTGAGCGAAGACCAGGATGAGAACGATAAGGGTGACATAGATCAAAATGATGCTGACAATACCCGCGCTGTTCTCACCGGATGAAGACTGCTGCTGCATCAGTTGCCTCCTCGCGCTTCGAGGAAGCGGAACTCTTTCCAGTCCTCTTTTATATGACGGCTGTTGAGAAATGGTTCCAGCAGGGTGAAGGGGGCAACCAGTTTGCGGGGGATGATGGTTGTCCGGACACGGGTATACAGATTCTCCGTTTCGGTAGATGCAGACTGTGTAAAAGTGATCTGTGCGCAGCGTATTTTTTCACAGAGTTCTTCGAAGCTGAGAAAAAGAAGTTCTTCCTCATTATCCTGTGAGTTCAGGACATATCCGGAATTGAGTTCATCGTACCGTATCCTGTATACAACGGAGGTCTCCGCAAGCATTTTGTCCCCTAATAGTGACAGTATACCGCGACTCTCGGAAAAAAGCCGGAAATCGAAGGTAATCTCCGCGATCTCACCCCTGGCAAGGGAAGCAGAAAGCGGGTCATAAACCGCAGCCTGTATACAGTAGCTGATTTCAATGTATTGCGGAGTGAGAAGGTATCGAAACTGCGGTTCAGATGAGTACAGCGAGGGAACAGTGACGAGGAGGAAGAACAGAATAATGATACTGCATACGTAATATCTAATCTTCTTCAAATCTGCTTTCGAATAGTTTTACTATTGCTTCCACCGCCTCCGCCTCATCCGGACCTTCAGCGATGATCATAATCTCCGATTTGTAGCTGGCGCCCAGGGTGATTATTCCCATGATGGACTTGCTGTTGATGCGCATACTGTCTTTTTCAAGATATATTTCCGAGTCGTACTGATTGGCTGTGTTGACTATGAGCGCGGCAGGTCTCGCATGTATCCCGGCTCGATTCTTGATGGTAACGTTCTTGCTTGTCATCGGTAATCCTAAAATGTGTCCTTGTTGTTGAAGTACAGATTACGGGCGTTCTCACTCTCCAGCCACTTGAGTACGTTCTGGTTGAATTCACGGGCTGAAAAATATCCCATCTTCTTGAGCCTTTCGTTCATTGCCGCTGTTTCAATGAGAATAGGGATGTTCCGTCCCGGCTTTACCGGAACAGTGAGGCTGGGTATATTGACACCGAGCATCTCTTTGTAGGAATCACCTGAACCAAGCCGGTCGTATACCTTGTCGGATTGCCACTCCTCCAGCTCAACCAGGAGCTGTACCTGTTTCTTGTCCCGAATGGCGCCTACACCGAAAAGGTGGCTGATATTGATAATCCCCAGGCCGCGGATCTCCATGTGGTATCCGAGCGATTTGTTCTGGGCGGCCCCTATAAGGAGGTTGCCGTTCATTCGCTTCAACTCGACGGAGTCGTCGCTGATGAGCCGATGTCCTCTCTCGATGAGCTCGAGAGCGGTTTCGCTCTTTCCTACGCCGCTGGATCCCCTGATCAGGACGCCGATACCGAAGACTTCCACCAGTACGCCGTGCACTACCTCTTTGGGGGCGAAAATATCATTCAAGGCCCGCATCAATCGCAGTACGAACTCTCCGGAAGGCAGGTCCGTCTGCAGAATGGGACACTCCGCCTTCTCCGCGATGCTCATAAACTTGTCGGTGGGTTTGAAATTGTTCGAGAATACACAGCAGGGGATGGGGTAGGAGAATATCTTCTCCAGAATCCCGAGCTGGTCTTCGTCCTCAAGCTTTTTCAGGTAGGCGGATTCGCCGCGGCCGAACAACTGTATCCGTTCGAAGGCGAATTCGTCAAAGAAGCCGCTCAGGGTGAGTCCCGGCCGGTTTATTTCCGGTTCGCGGATTGTCCGGACAAGACCCGGCCGTCCTCCGAGACATTTGAGATTAAGTGAGTTGTGCTCCTTTAGATCTAAGTCGATCAGATCTAATATTGTAAAAGGATCCATATTCTACGTAACTATACCAAAAAGTATGCGATGAGGAAAGACAGCCGTCTGAAACCGGAGAGTCAAAGACCCTCTGCGGGCTTTTAAGGCCCCGGTAAGCAACTACATATCAATGTTCTCGGACTTTATCCTTCTCCTTTCGGACTACATGTTCGAGCTTGTCTACCATGAGTTCGATGGCTTCAAAGAGTTCATGGCTTTCAGCCCCGACGTGGGAGGAATGGCCCCATCTGAAGTTGGTGTTGGTTTCTACCGAATACCCGTGCTTGTTCTTGGTGATGGTAATGTGCAGATCGATGATGTAGTCTGTGGCGAATGAAATTCTCTCAAGTTTTTTATCAATAAACTCCTTCGTTGCATCAGTAAGATCGTAGTGAACACCCTTGATTTCAAAGTTCATTCCATCTCCTCCTCATATTAACGCTATACTAACAACATATTGCGCCCGCTGACGACTGTCAAACAAATCTTTGACATTCCGCCCGAAACATCACGCTCTAATCACGGCGAACCTGAATAAGGCAGTGGGGGAGATGGCAGGATCTATCTGTAATAGGATGAGTCGATGTCGAGTTCTTTCCGGTACTTGGCAACGGTCCGACGGGCAATGGATATACCGCGTTTCTTGAGCAGATCGGAAATCTTCTGGTCGGAGAGTCTCTTCTCTTCTCCGGCGTGTTCTTCGAGGATTTCCTTGATGATCTCCTTCACCGCCTCCTTCGAGTAGCGGCTGCTGCCGGTCCCCGGGACCTGGTTGGAGAAGAAATACTTGAGAGGATAGATGCCCCATTCAGTCTGAATGTACTTCGAGTTGACTATGCGTGAGACGGTGGTCTCGTGTACGGAGACCTCTTCGGCTACATCCTTGAGGGTCAGGGGAGCGAGCTGCTTCGGTCCGTGGAGGAAGAACTTGCGCTGGAACTCGAAGATAGTGTACGCGATCTTCATCAGGGTCTGATTGCGCTGGTTGATGCTGTTGATGAACCAGCGGGCTTCACGGACACTCTGCTTCACGAATCGGCGGCCGTCCTTGGCTGCTTCCATATTACCGGTTTCGATGTCCGAATAAATAGGGCTGATGCCCAGAACGGGGATCTCTTCGTCATTGAGATAGAGTTTGAACTCACCCTCTTCGTGCTTTACTACCACGTCGGGGATGACATAGCGGGTCGAGTCATTGGAGTAGAGCCGGCCGGGATAGGGATTGAGGGTTTTCAGGAATTCAATAATCTCCCCGATCTCCTCCTCGGGTATCGCTGTCTTCCTGGCTATATCGTGGATGTTCTTCTTTTCCAGGAGTTCAAGATGGTGTTCGATCAGCTCTTCTGTGTGGGGCGGCGCCTCCGGCGAGAGTTCAGCCTGGACCAGAAGAGACTCCCGGTAATCAGACGTACAGACGCCGACAGGGTCGAACTGCTGAATCAGATGCATCACTTCCTGCATAAGCTCATTCTGATCCGTCTTGACGAGTTTGATCGGTTCTTCAATGTGAAAACCGTTCTCGTCGAGATTCCATATGAGCATTTCTCCGATTCCGAACCACTCCTGAGGTACCGGCTGGACCCGCAACTGCCACATGAGATGTTCCTGCAGCGATTCGGGCCGGGACAGGGCCCCTTCGATGAACTTCTGCTTGGAATCGGCCCCCTCCTGATCGTACCCCGAGGTGTAGCCCGGGTCTGAACTGTTTTCGAAGTAATCGTAATCTTCGTTCCTGGAGGAATGCATTTCATCAATGGAGACATCGGATTTTTCATTCACCACTTCGAGAGCGGGATTTTTTTCGAGTTCTTCCTGTATCTTGAGTTTCAAATCCTGAAGAGGCATGGCCATCAACTGGATGGACTGATACAGTTGCGGACTCATTTTGAGTTTCTGTTGCTGTACTAATACTGGTTTCTGATACTGCACGCTGGTTCCGTCCGATAGTCAAATAATGAACCCAATACAGGCAATTGTCAATTGACCGATCCGGGCATTTCAAAGTCCTGGCCGAGGTAGATCTCGCGTGCGATCGGGTTGGAGAGAATCTCCTGGCGGTTCCCGTGGGTCAGAATCTCTCCCAGGTGGATGATGTACGAGCGGTCGGTAATAGCAAGGGTGTGCTGTACGTTGTGATCGGTGATCAGAATACCGACCCCGCGGTTGGAAAGTTCCTTGACCAGGTGTTTGATCTCCGAGACTGCGATGGGGTCGATTCCGGCAAAGGGTTCGTCCAGCAGCAGGAACTTCGGGTCGATGGCGAGATTACGGGCAATTTCAGTCCTGCGCCGTTCGCCCCCCGATAGCGGATAGGCGAGCTGCTTACGGATGGAACTGATGTTGAACTCCTCCAGGAGTTCTTCGAGGCGGTCCTTTTTCTGTTGGTTGGTGAGGTCCTTTCGCGTCTCGAGGATGGCCCAGATATTGTCTTCGACGCTGAGCTTGCGGAACACGGACGGCTCCTGAGGAAGGTAGGAGATTCCCCTCAGGGCCCGCCGGTACATGGGCTGGTGGGTGATGTTTTCCTCATCCAGAAAAATTTGACCCGAAGTGGCCTTGATGAATCCGACGATCATATAAAAAACGGTAGTCTTTCCCGCTCCGTTGGGACCGAGCAGACCAACCACTTCACCGGAGTACATGGAAAATCCGACGTCTTTTACCGCCCATTTTTTTCCGAAGCGCTTCTGCAGCCCTTCGACCCTGAGCGTGGCTTTCTCATTCTTCCTGTTCATTGTCAGCGGTAAATTCTCCTTCCACGTCCCCTTCAAGGGAAATTTCGTCGGTCTCCAGGTTGATGGTGATGCTGACTGCGCTGTAGCGGTCGCCTTTCCAGTATACCACCGGATCTCCGGACAACTGAAGGCTTTCCCCATCACGGTCGTACCGGGCGAAGTCCGAACGGCACACCATTTGACCGTCTTCGGATGCATTCAGAATGCGTACGCCGATCTGAAATATTGCCAGCTCACTTTCGTTGTAATATTCCAGATATCCGCACTTCACTACAATTTCGTTTTTCAGGTCCACCATTTCAGCATAGTCCCTGATCCGGACGAACTCCCGCTCACGGTCATAGAAGAGGGATTCCGTGGTAAGGGTAATTTTCTGGGAGCTGTTCTCAACCTGTACATCGCCGCGGCAGCGGGCGTAGCGGAAGTCTGCGCCTGAGAGTTCGATCTCCTCAGCCAGAATGAGGAGATCCTCAGATCGGATACGGGCGTTGCCTGTGAGTATGGTGCGGCGATCGTTTTCTCTGAAGGAAATGGAGGTGCTGTCCCCGGAGAATGTAAAGGTACCCGGTTCTTCCTGTCCCCAGGCTTTGTCCGGCAGAATTACAGCCGACGATAGTGCCAGAAGGAATACCGAGACGGCGGTCCCCGCAAGGGACCTCCTATTCTTCCTCTTCATCAGAATAGACATAGGTGCCTTCCACTTCAGAACTGAATTCAATTTTTCTGCTTGGGGAGTTCACGGAGAATCCCCTCCCGCGAATGGTGGTCCCGTCGGACTTTTCTATGTACACTTCCCCTTCGGCCTTCCCTTCGAGGGTCCGGGTCTCGTTGTTCCAGTACAGGTACTCAGTCTCAATGATCATGTCGTACAGTGTGCTGGCGAAGTGTATGGAGCCGTTTATTTCTACATTGTCGGTCTGAGTGTCGATTACCGCGGAATCGGCTTCCCCCTCAGTGACCACATCTCCTTCTTCGTCGATCTCCCGGAAAAAAACTGAATCCAGAGTGGTGCGGTGGTCCTTGTGATACATTTTTGCTTCGAGAGAATAGATTTGAAAAGAGGTCTGCCCCGGCCGGATATCCACGTAGGTGTAACTGCGTACGATACTGTTCGGGACTCCTTCGGAAAGGGTCCCGGCGATCTCCGCCTGCTCGTAGTCGAAGCTGCACCCGGCGAACAGCATCATCCATGTGAACAGCGGGAGCAAGATAGATGATATCCAGAGCAGCCTGCTACTTTTCATACCTTCCGGAAAACTCCAGCCCGGCTTGAATGAAGCCGGCAAATAGAGGATGAGGTTCGATCGGTGTGGAAGTGAACTCGGGATGGAATTGCACTCCGACACCCCACGGATGGTTGGTCCACTCCACCGACTCCACCAGTGCACCTTCAGGGGAGAGTCCGCTCAGAACCAGCCCGGCCTCGTCCAGCTGCTGACGGTAAGAATTGGAGACTTCATAGCGGTGCCGGTGGCGTTCGTAGATTACATTCTGACCGTAACATCTGTAGATATTGGTGTTCTCTTTCAGTATCGTCTCACTCCGTCCGAGGCGCATGGTACCGCCGTAGAGCTTGACGTCTACCTGTTCTTCCAGAAGACTGATAACGGGATTGGGGGTGGTAGGAGAAAATTCGGTGCTGTCGGCGTCGGAGAGACTCAGTACGTTCCGAGCGTATTCGATCACCATTATCTGCATACCGAGACAAATGCCGAGAGTAGGGATCCCCTTCTCCCGGGCGTACCGGGCGGCAATCAGCATTCCTTCGATGCCCCGCTGTCCGAAACCTCCTGGGATCAGTACCGCGTCGACACTCTTCAACGCATCGGATGGATCCTTCCCGCTTTCGAACTGCTCCGAGTCGATCTTCTCCAGAACAACCTTAGTCTTATGAGCTATGCCTCCGTGAGTGAGGGCTTCATATATCGACTTGTAGGAATCGTGGAGTTCGATATACTTGCCCACAATCCCGATCCTGATCTCTTTTTCAGCGCTCTTGATCACGTCTACCATCTTGCGCCACTTGGCGAGGTCGGCCTTTTTACACTTCAGGTTGAGCTTCTCGATGACGATCTCATCGAGCTGCTGTTCGTGAAAAATGAGGGGTATCTCGTAGATTGTCGAAGAGACGTCGTAGGCTGAAATAACGGCCTTCTTTTCCACATTGGTAAAAAGGGATATCTTGCGGATGATATCCTGATCCAGTATATAGGGTGCGCGGCAGACCAGGATATCCGGCTGTATTCCGATGCCCCGCAGCTCCTTGACCGAGTGCTGGGTCGGTTTGGTCTTGAGTTCGCCGCCTGCGACTTCCGGGAGAAGGGTGAGGTGAATGAAGAGGACATGTTCCCTGCCGAGTTCCTGGATGAGATGCCGGGCAGCTTCGAGGAAGGGAAAAGACTCGATGTCGCCGACTGTTCCGCCGATCTCGATGATGGTAACATCCACTTCCGCTTCCTGGCCGACGAGGAAGATACGCCGCTTGATCTCATCGGTGATGTGCGGGATGACCTGAACGGTACGGCCGAGGTAGCGGCCTTCGCGTTCCCTTTTTATTACTTCCTGATACACCTGTCCGGTGGTAATCGAATTGACACTGCTGAGAGGGGCGTTCGTAAACCGGGCGTAATTCCCCAGGTCCAGGTCGGTCTCCGCTCCGTCGTCGGTTACATAGACTTCGCCATGCTGATATGGACTCATCGTCCCTGCGTCGACGTTGATATAGGGGTCGATCTTGACCATCCTGATCCTCAGACCCCTGCTCTCCAACAAATTGCCGATCGAGGTGGCGGCAATACCCTTGCCCAGACTGGAGCATACTCCGCCGGTCACGAATATGTATTTCTTCATGTAGGTGGATTATAGAACAGACAGATAAAAGAGGCAATGAGCAGGCAGGAGAGAGGATTATGCCTGCCGGGCGTCTTCTACATAGAGAAAAGCCTCGTCGGGAGCTTCATCGATATAATAGAGAGGATTGTGAATGGTACCGGTAATAATTGCTTCCGGAGTCAGATAAATCGGGATCTCGAGACGAAAGGCGAGAGCAATTCCGTCTGCCGGTGTAAGCTTCAGCCTGTAGTGTTTCACATGCTTCCGGTAGTGCAGAACGGCGGATGATTCCGTATTCCCGAGCAGGGTAATCGAAAGGTATTCAGGATGAATGTGCTGCTGATCGATAAGTGTGGCTATCACATCGTGTATTTGAGGCACCGCCGACACGGTATCGGTGAGGGAGAGGAGGAGCGAGCTGGCTTCCGACGGACCGATCTGGATCGTGATCGTGTCGCCCTCGACGGTGTCTTCTAAAATAAGGTAAGGATTCCGGCTGCTTTCCTGAAGTGCCAGTCCTTTCACGTTGTACTGTCTCATTTTACGTTTCATACAGTTTTTAATATATCACAGCTTTTGTAAAAATCATGTATTTTTCAGTATTGACAGCACAACACACGGTTCATAGACTCTAAGCTAAGCATGGAAAGGTTTCTCACCGAATCTGAATTCAAAATGTTCCGCGATCTCATCTACAATGAGAGCGGCATTCATTTCTCTGAATCGAACCGCTCGATTCTCGAAAGCCGTCTCAAGGAACGGTTGCGGAAAACTCAGATTCAGACCGTCGGCGAGTATCACAAAGCGATCCTGGCCGATAAGATGGAGTTGAAGACCCTTCTGGATACTGTTACCACCAACCTGACCCGTTTTTTCCGGAATTCAATGCACTTTCAGAGCCTTGAAAATTTTGTTATTCCGGACCTCATACAGTACAAACGGGAAAAGGGAGAGAAACAGCTGCGGGTCTGGAGCGCCGGTTGTTCCACGGGGGAGGAACCGTACTCCATCGCCATGGTATTGAAGGAACTGGTCCCCCCGACTATACGGTTCGAAGTGACGGCTTCCGACCTCAGTCTGAAGTCCCTCATGACTGCCAAGGAGGGTTTCTACCCTGAGAATAAGGTGACCAATGTCCCGGACAAGTATCTTCAAAAGTATTTCGACCGCATGGACAGCGGGTACAAGGTGAAGGAGGAAATCCAGAAAGCGGTCACCTTCGACTACCATAACCTGAAAAACAGCAGCGGTCAGGTAAACCTCGATGTTGTATTCTGCAGGAACGTTATCATCTATTTTGACGAGGCGGCACAGAAGAATGTAATCGAAAAGTTCTGGGAGGCTATGGGCAGCCACTCCTACCTCTTTATCGGACATTCCGAATCGCTTTTCGGTATGAAAACGAAGTTCGAATTCCTGAAGACCGACTGGGCGGTGATTTACCGGAAATTTATTGACCAATAAGGAGTATCAGCCTGTGGGCGGCGGTAATATTTCAGTAGTAGTGTGTGACGATTCAGCCTTGATGAGGAACCTTGTTGGTAAAATGGTCGAAAATGCCGATGGGCTCGAACTCGCCGGAAAGGCGATGAACGGCCGGTTCCTTCTGCAGAAGCTGCCCCGGCTCAAGCCGGATATAATCGTACTGGACATCGAGATGCCTGAGATGAACGGTATTGAATTCCTCCGGGAACGGAAAAAGCAGAACATCGACATTCCGGTGATCATTCTCTCCTCAATTGCCCGCAAGGGCGCACAGGTGACCATGGAGGCCCTGTCCCTCGGGGCCTCAGATTTTATTACCAAACCTTCAGGTTCGATCAGTGAAGACATACACCTTGTTGAGAAGCAGCTCGTAGCAATGTTGAAGGCCTACGGCGGACGGTATCGCAGCCTTACCCCACGGAGTGTTCCGCCGGAAACCCCGGGGGGAAGAACCGGAGGTCTTTCCCGTCCGGATATAAGCCCTGAAAAAACTGCAGAAGCGGCGCCTCGGGAATCCGTAACGGTCATGGAAGCCCCGGAGATCGAGATCAGTACCGTGGAAGCACCTGTATCGAGGCAGGAAGCCGGGGTTATAGAACTGGTTGCCATCGGGATCTCGACGGGCGGACCGAATGCACTTCGGAAGGTTTTCGCGCAGATCGACCGGGCATTTCCCGTACCTATTGTGGTCGTGCAGCATATGCCGTCCGGATTCACCCTCGAATTTGCCAAGAGTTTGGACCGCATCTGTCCGCTGGAGGTGAAAGAAGCCAGTGACGGAGATCTGCTCAAAGCGGGCAGGATCCTGATCTGTCCCGGAGACTATCACATAGAGGTGGAAAAGAGGCGGCTGGCCGGGATGGTGCGGCTCAATCAGAAAACCATCGTCAATGGACACAGGCCCTCGGTTGACGTTCTGTTCGCATCGGTGGCGAAGGAATACGGCGGCCACGCCATGGCAGTGATAATGACGGGTATGGGCAAGGACGGGGCCGCCGAGATCGGCGGTATACATCGTCAGGGGGGGATCACTATCGCCCAGGACCAGGCCAGCAGTATCGTATACGGAATGCCCCGGGTAGCCGCCGAGATGAAGCACATCCAGCATATAGTGGCTCTCGATGAAATGGCGGCTACGATCAACCGCATGGTGCGCTCATAGGGCAGAACGGTGGGGAACGGCCGCTCCGAAAGCGGCAGAATTATTACACCGGTTTACAGCTTGCGCACAACCTCGGGGAAGTTCTTTTTTCTGGAAAGTTTGTTGTACAAATAACTCATACCGAAACCGACCGCCAGCCCGATCAGGCCGAAGACTGCCGCGATCCCTTCACCGCTGCCCGGTATGATCGAGGCGGTACTGATGTATCCCAATATAAAGGTGAGCAGCGGGAAAATCAGGACGACAAAACCGGAAAAGATTGTCCTGCCTGGCGGCAGGAATATTTCCACTTCGTCGCCTGTCTGAATATCGATATGGTGAAGATTGAGGGCTTCGATCTCACGGTCCCTGGTCCTGCAGAATGAGCCCGCGGCGCAGCCCTTGCAGGCGGATGGGGTCCCGCAGCTGAGGAAGATCTTTTCCCCTTCAACCCTGCTGACCGTTCCGGCTTCCTTCATTGTTCTCTCCTTGGACGGGGTGCTTCACGCGCTCGATGTGTTCAGCTCTGCCGTCGTCGCCGATGTCGACGATCACTCCCTGCAGTTCGAGGGATTCCCAGTATTCGTTCGACCGCTCGGGTATCTGGGTCAGGAACTGCTGGATCTCCACCGCGGGGTCCAGTCCGCCTACGCTGACGAAGCTTCCGGTCCTTCCTGTATCGCAAATGACCGCCGTTCCCTTCTCCTTGATGTGCTCATCCGCAGTCAGTACCTTGGTGTGACTTCCGATGACCGCCGATACGAGTCCGTCGGCGTGGTGGAACATGGAGTACTTCTCGGCGGTGGTGGAAGCGTGAAAATCGAGGATGATCAGGTTCGTCTCTTCTTTCACACGGGATACCAGTTCCGGTAAAAAGGTAAAGGGGTTGCTGAGATGGACCCGGCTGAAGCTCGACTGACCGAGCAGACAGATGACGCCGATCTTCGTATCTCCAGCCTGGAACACGCGCCAGCCCCGTCCCGGGTTGGATGGGGGGTAGTTGGCCGGTCTGAGCATGTACGGGGCTTTGGCTATATGGGGGACCATGTCTTTCTTGAAATAGACCTTCTCTCCGGCGGTTATAACGTCGATTCCGAGTTTGTGCAGGTAGATGGAGTGGTTTTTGCCGATTCCGAAACCGCCGGTGGTTCCTTCGCCGTTGGCAATGACGAAGTCAATCTTTTTCTCTTCCTTCAGGGGTTTGAGAGCCTGCTTGATGCAGAAGACCCCGGCTTTTCCGACGATCTCTCCTATATATAGAACGCGAATGCCCATATTGTCCTTTCTGTTTAGTCTAAGGAGCATATCAGATTGAGGGGCTTTATAAAAGGGGGTATAGTGGGAGATATGAATCGAAGGCTTATACCGGTGCTGGGCCGTGTGGTGCAAACCTTGTGGATTGTTCTCATTTTAGCGGCGGCTGTTCCATCGGGCTGGACGCAGGATTTCTCAATTCCCCGGTCTTTGCCGGCGGGCCCGCAGGCAGCCCAGGAGGCGGATTCCAACACGGCGCTGCTTTACAGCGGGACTCTGTACCCGCCGGGAATGGAGTGGAAGAGCATTACCACGCCGCATAACCAGCTGATCTTTCCCGCCGGAGAGGAGGATGCCGCCCTTCAGGCCGCGTCGGTGATGATAGGGGCCTGGCCTGCGGTGCAGGAGGATTTCGATATCAGCCTGGAGTCCTATCCGCTGGTAGTGAACACGTCCCTGGACATCACCAACGGCTACTTCGGCCTGGCCCCGCGGAAGTCCGAATGGTACTCCTACCCGTCCCAGACCCAGTTCGGCGGACCCGCCGACTGGTACGCTCTCCTGGCCTTCCACGAAGGGCGGCACGCAGCCCAGTTCAGCGCGCTGGATCAGGGCTTCATCCGGTGGGGACGGTTCCTGGCCGGAGAGTACGGGTGGGCGGGACTCTCCTTCTACTCGATTCCCCTCTGGTACTTCGAAGGAGACGCCATCCTCTCCGAGACTGCCTTCAGCGGAGCGGGCCGGGGGAATACCGCCTCCTTTCACCGCGAGGTCCGCGCGATTGCCGTTGAGGGTGCAGGAGCTTCCGGTGCTGAGGGGGATGGCAAGCTGGCGGCGCTTCCCTCTTACCGGCAGGCCTACCTCGGTTCCTACCGGAAACATTTTCCCAGCTACTACCACCTCGGATATCCCCTGGTGACCTACATACGGATGATGTACGGCGGCGACGCCTGGAACGAGATCCTGAAGGAGACCGCCAGGTTCGCTTTCTGGCCCCTTCGCTTTCACAGGGCGGTGAAAAAAATAACCGGCCGTACCGTAGACCAGCTGTACGAAGATTCGATGAGCTTCCTGGCCGCATATTGGTCGATGCAGGAAGCCGGTGATGATTCAGGGCGGTTTACCTATCTGAGCCCTGAGCCGAAAATTTGGACCAACTACTATCCGGTGGCGGCGGGACGTGAAGGTGTGATTTACATCCGGGTCTCCGGGGATGACCGGGCTTCCGAGCTCGTTCGGCTGAGTCCGGAGGGCGGTCTGGATCCGGGGGCCGGAGAAGGGGCGGCCGATGATACGCTGCAGGAGGAGCGGCTCTTTTCATTCAATGCACGGGACGGCTGGATCGATGTGAACGGAGACCGGGCTGTCTGGGCGGAGCAGATCCCGCATCCTCTCTGGGCGAAGGTTTCAACCAGCGACCTGGTGGTCCGTGATCTCGATGGAAACGGCAGACTGCGGCTTACACAGGGGATGCACCTGCAGGCGCCGGTTTTTTCCCCGGAGGGAAAATTCATAGCCGCGGTCGAAGTACGTCCGGGCGGAGCTTCCTCGCTGGTCTTCTTCGATGCCTCCGACGGAAGCAGGCATGGTCAGGCCGTGCCGGAACTGGATTATCTGCTGCCCGAACCCGAAGAAGAGGCTCTTCACCTCCTACACCCCGCGTGGTCGGAGGACGGATCGAAGCTCGCCGTGGTCGGAAGCTACGGGGGAAAAAGCGTCCTGCTGGAGTACGATCCCGCAGCGGACCGCTGGGACGTCTTGTACGGTCCGTCGGAGGAGACGGTCGGATATCCCCGCTACTGGAAGAACCTGTTGTTCTACACCTCGGACTACTCCGGGCGGGAGGCAGTGTACGTCCTGGATCCCGTCTCCGGGGAACGCCGGCTGGGGGCAGAAGGGAAATTCGCTGCGGTCATGCCGCTGCCGATTGATAACAACGGCGGCCCGGCGGAGGCTGCTTCTCTTATCTTCGCCGATTACAGTCTGAAGGGATTCAGGCTCGCTGCGGTGCCTCTCGATACCGATGACTTCAGACCGGTGCCGGAAGCGGCGGGGGGCCGGATCAACTATGCCGAAGAAGCGGCGGCGCAGCTGATCACCGGCCTCCGGGCGTCTTCCGAGAATGGGGCGAAGCGTGTCGAAACAAAGAAGACCGAGACGGCCCCCGCTGAACCCTACCGTCCCGCGGCGCACCTCCTTAACTTTCACAGCTGGGGGCTTCTGCCCACGGGAGGGGGAAGGGTGGAGCTCTTCGCCCGGTCCGACGATCCTGTCGGCCTGCTGTCTCTGCGGACCTTCGCCGGGTTCAATCCTGCCGGAGAATCCTACGATGCCGGATTCCAGGGTGTCTACCGGGGGACCTTCCCGGTCATTCAGTTCGGTCTGTCCGGGGACATCAACCATCCCGGGGATTCCGACCGGCAGTATCTCGGTTTTACCGGGGTGTTCGGGCTGGAGGCCCCGGTGAACCTCAGCAGGGGCATCTGGCGGCGTTCGGTATCTCTCGGTACCGATCTGTTTATCAGGACGGAAGAGGCGGCTCCCGCCGAAGCGAATGGAGGGATGGATATGGTCCTGCCGATCCGGCACTCACTGACCCTCTACAACGGATCGACGGCGGTCTCGCCTAAGGATTTCGCTCCCCCGTGGGAGCAGTACGTGAACTGGAACTGGTACTACGTTCCGGTGCAGGAGGAGTATGCCGGCTGGCGTCTGGAGCAGCGGGGTGAGCTTGTTTTTCCCGGACTGTTCCGGCATCACCGGCTCGGCGTGAGGCTCGACGCGGAGTGGAACGGAGGGGAGGAGATCCCCCTCAACATGCTGCCGATCCGTCCGAGGGGCTATACCTTCGACTGGAACGAGGAGTACCCGGGGGACCTCGTGGCCGGCCTGGAGTACACCCTGCCGCTCGTGTCGCCGGACCTTGCCATAGGGAATATCTACTTTCTGAAGCGGATACTTCTGACGCTGTTCAGCGATGTCGGGATGGCTGGTCTGAAGGCAGAGGATTTCCTGCGAGCCGATACTTTGGAGTATTACCCCTCGAGCGGTATCGAGCTGATCGGAGAACAGCACCTCTTCAACTGGCCGGTGAGCCTGTTGGCTGGTGTCCGGCTGGTCTACCGGTGGCGGGACGATACTTTTCGGGTCGAAGACAGCCTTTTTACCCTCGGATTCGAGTGGAATTGAGGTGTGTCGGCAAGCTGATGCAGCGATTGACCCGACGGTCGCGTCATTTCGGGGAATTCTGACCCTGCATCAGCCGGACTCCTGCCAAAGTGGGTTAGAATTACCCAGAGTGAAGGCCGGCCTCCCGGTCTGAACGTTCGGCTGTTTAATCCGGCCGGAATTGGTTTTTTATAATTTATTATAATATAAAGAAAAAATATCATCCGGCGCGGCTCAAATTTTTTCCACAAATAGAAAAGCTCTTGGTACAATACTTGCATGTATGTTAGTGGAACATAGTGTTCCCCGGCGGCCATACGGCGCCGGAGACGACCGCCCGGTATGGGGGTCATTACACGCTACACGAGAGGTGTTTTATGAAAGACAGAATTGTTATCGACATCGGCCAGATGATGGATGAGATCTTCGAGGCCACCCGCAATCTTGGAGAGTCCTTCGGCGGCGCTAAACACGGCCACACGCCCGAAGATTTCTTCAAATGGAACGATCAGACCGACTATTACCCGTCCTATTCCTATCCTCCCATGAACGTTTACCTGACGAAGGAAAAACAGATGGTCTTCGAGTTCGCACTGGCCGGATTCAGGGAGAAGGACATCAGCATCGAGTTCCAGGGGGACTACATGGTTTTTTCAGCAAAGAGCCCGGAAATGGAACCCGAGGATGACGTGCGCTACTTCAAGCGCCGTCTGAAGTTCAAACCCATCGAAGATCAGCGGTACTTCGTACCGGAAGACAAGTTCGACCGGGAAAATACAAAGGCAGTATTCAAGAACGGCGTTCTCAAGATCACCGTTCCGCCCAGGGAGACAATCGAGACGAAGGAAGGTATCAAGGTTGAAATTATAGAGGAGGATGAAGAATGATTTTCTGGTTAATTATCGGTGTTGCTATAGGCTATTTTTTCAAACCCCAGCTGGATGTCGTTGTCGGCAAAGTGATCCGCGCAATCCGTAACAACCGGCACAACTACCCCGACCGAGACGACCGCTTCTGAAGCGGGAGTTGATAGATATATTACATGTGAAGGCCGTCTTCCCGGTGTCCGTTCGCGGGCCGGAAGGCGGCCTTTTCTGTTTGCGAGGGGTTTGAAAAAAGCGGCAAAAAGGGCGGCGGAGCCCGCCGGGCAGGCTCCGCCGCCGCCGAGAAGACTCCGCCGCCGCCATTATTCAAAACGGAAGCCTTTCGCGTTCCCGGCTCCGCGGGCTTTTAGGTAGCCTCCTTTTTTAGCACCGGGACCTGGATCTCCGTAAGCCAGTCGGACGGATCTTCCCGGTTCCAGATTCCGTCGATATATGACTCACGGGGATTGTCCGTGACCCGGTACCCGTTCTCCTCAATCCACGTGAAGAGCCGATTGTAGCTTGTACGCATGGTTCCGTAGGGGCCCCGGTGCTGCAGGCAGGCTGCCGACGGCACTGCGGATATCGTCTTGAACTTCACCTTGTCCGATTCGCGGCAGGGCGACACTACAGCTTCGCAGATCTCCACGTCGATATCGCTGTCGCGGTACTCCCCGTCGTGATAGATGGTGAAGCAGTAACCCGGTTCGCGGCACACCGCTCCCACCGACTCCATGTACTCTCCCATCTTCGGAATAATGTCGAAATAGGTGTCGTAGCCCGGGACCACCGTACGCATGGAGGCGACGATCACCTCAGGCAAGTCCTTGATTGTTACGTCTGTTTTCATGTGTTCTCCTCCCTGGAGTTCTTAAAGATACTCCCTCACCTGTTCGATCCGGCCTTCGGTCTCGTCCAAATGGCGCCTCAGACGGTCTTCCTGCTGCCGTAGGATGGCGGCGAGTTCATCCGTGCTTATAAGCGCCCTCCCGATTTCATTCAGCGGCAGACCCATCTCCTTGAGCTCGAGGATTCTGCGGATCCGCGGCAGCTGAGAGGCGCTGTATGAACGGTAACCGGTCCAGTCGTCCCCCCGGTCCGGCTTCAGCAGACCGATACGGTCGTAGTGACGCAAGGTCCTGGGAGTTATCCTGTTGATCTTCGAAAATTCTCCTATCGAATACATTTTCACTCCTGCGCAAGAGGTACTGGAAAGTATAGAGTTTGCCCCAAGGGCAAAGTCAAGCGGGGGTATGTATTTTTTCGATTCGAAGGGGCGGTCAGACACCCACTGCGGGCGTCGAATTCAGGGAATTCCATATTGACAATGGCGGGCAATCTCTTTACTATTCTTTGACACATGCCCAGGTGGTGAAACTGGTAGACACGCTAGGTTCAGGGTCTAGTGGCCTTGCGGCTGTGGGGGTTCGAATCCCCCCCTGGGCAGGAAATTATTATTTCCATACGATCATGAGCCGCCCTATAAACTGGGCGGTTTTTTTTTACCATGAGCTTTGGCTGATAAAGATACAGAAAAGTGAGCAGATTCTTATTCCGATTCTTTAATCGGCCGAATTTTTTACCTTTCCAGTGCCCTCTTCAGGTTCTGTATATCTATGCTTGCCTGCAGATGTATCCAAAATCGATAGCTGGTACCGAAGTAGTGTGACAGTTAAAGTGGTCTTTCGGTAGAAGAATATCTTCTACCGTGAAGTAGATCCATTATGGTACTCTTTGATACAGGCAGAATGGGTTTCTATTTAGTACGTTTCGTCATCGTCGGCGGGTAAATGTGTTTTTTCTCCTAGCCGACAGTGAACCGGCAGTTCCGGCGGGTGATTGGGGAGAATATGGCTTATAAGCTCAGGGGAGAGAAAGATGGGGGAACAAATCGAATTACAACATCATTCGAAGGCTCGAGGTAGAAATTGCCGGTGGCCTCTTTCTGATGTGACTATTGATCTATGTCTTCTGTAAAATCAACATCACGAATTGATATCTCCCAGCTTTCATCCACCGGGAAATAAAAGAGGACGGCACCGTCACTGTTTCACCTTTGCCTGAAAGCCTCGATTTCCCGACTCATACTAGGTGCTTATGAAGGGACCTTCAATATTGATAATTGATGATGAACAGGAGATGTGTTCATCCCTCGAAGAGATTTTTCAAGATGAAGGGTTCCAGACCTGTTCGACTACTTCTCCCAATAAGGCTTTAGAAATCCTATCATCAAAATGCTTTAGTCTCATTTTAATGAATCTCCGAATGCCGGAAATTGGCGGGATAGAATTGCTTAAGGCGGTCAAGGATGAGCATTGTGATGTTCCGGTTATCATGGTAACCGGATATCCTACCGTAGAAACGGCTGTCCGAAAGATGAAATATGGTGCAGCCAACTACTATACAAAACCATTGAAGCTGAATTCACTCATCACCGAAGTGAAGCAGTTAATAGATGCTTACGGCAAGAAAGAAAGCCAAATCCCCATCTATTGAGAGCTTTCGTCCCGGCAACAAGCTTATACACTCATTTTTCTATAGAATTGGGGATTTTTTTTCGAAGATGTGCTTTTTGTTATTCGTGTTGCGACCGAAAAAGTGCGGCTCTACCAGATTATTTACGCCTTATGAATAGGCACAACTCCGGATTGTTCGTCCCTAGTGGGTATTTATTCTCCAAGTGTTCAATTTTTTCAGGTTTCTTTATTGCTCTGTCACATATCATATATTAATATTTTTCCATGATCCCTTTTGAAGCACTTTGGAAAAATCACAGAGCTGTGGGGCAACACTATTTTGCTTTGATCGTGTTTTGCCTTATATTGTCAGGATGCACTGGAATGGGTCCTGTTTACGAAAGCAGTACACAACTGGAATCAGCGGCTGAAGTTAATGTACAAGAATCTAATCCGGTTAATCCGTTTCTCGAGCTCATCGGAAATTCCGAGCCCTTTTCGACGGAGCGAGTCGTTGTAGCTGTCTCTCCATTTGCTAACACAGGAGACTCCGCTTCGGACAACCTAGGATTTTTTATATCAGAGTATGTAACGACTGCCCTTACTGGGCTTCCGGCGGTCACAGTCGTCGAGCGTGAACGGCTCTTCGAAATCATTAACGAACAGAAAATCCAACTGTCAGGTTTGACTGAATCCGGCGGTGCGCAAGTTGGTGCTCTGCTGAATGCCGATCACATCTTAAGTGGTTCCTTCTTCGCCGATGATGAACGTCTTTTTATGTCTTGTCGCCTGGTACATGTGGAAACAGGCGCTATCCTGGCATCGGCCACAAGCGAAGACTCTGATCTGAGAATAGCCACTGAGCGATTGCTCTCCGAACTCCTAAGATCTGCAATGGAAGCGGGCTATACAGAATACAGCGTATCCTTGAGTCTTGCAGCCACCGTTGAGGGGCTGCGGGATCAGAGTAAGCAGTCTCTCGCAACAATGGGCCGTACTCTTGAGCAGATTTTTCAGAATGAGCAGGCGTCCTTTGATGATCTGGAATCAGTCCTGACTGCAAACCGCCCTGACTATGTGGCTTTTTCCGTTGCGTCCTGGACATTGCAGCGTCGTGGGCAGAACTCCCTGCAGGGGGGAGCCTTGTATGCGGAGATGCTGCAGAACCAGGTCGACTCAAATCGGCAACTGATGGACGCTACGAGGCGGTTCGCCAAGGCTCGTAATACTATAAAAGTGCTTCTTACAGGACTTGAAGATCTTCTGAGCGCAGAAGCCTTCGAAGTTGGCAGCGATGAGAAGCCTAAAACCGAGCTTGGGTCGGTCTCGGCTTTCGTCGAGCTTCCCTCAAGCATCAAGATAGGTCTGAGCATGAACCATAGACGGCAATTCGAATCGATGCTTGAGGCACAGAGCGTGATCGAATTGCAGCGTGAAAACCCTTCTCCTTACCGCACAAAAGTTTGGGAGCTCATTACCGCGCAAACTGAAGCGGGTGTTGAAGAAGTGGCAATGGCGTTAGAACGAGCCGTGCGGAACGAATCCGATCGCGACGAAGCGGAGCGTATCCGGAACATCGCCAGGAGTATCGAGCCTGAAGCGTGGGGAATTAGAACGTCTAATCGGACTATCACCGATCGTCGACTACGGGCTTCTCTGAACATTGACGCTTTGACCATCCTTCGTGATCGTGCTGTGAGCACAGATATCGGCGCTACGGAGTCACTGATTGACCGCAGTGACGCTTTAGGAGCTCTTCGATTCGCACTTAGCGCTGAAGCTGTGCTCGCCTTTGTTTTTACCGATAGCAACGGCCGTGAGCTTTATCGTCTCGCTACACCAGAGCCGGTGGAGTTTCTGCGGTTTACTCCGGAAGGATGTTGGTACGAATGGACTGTTCCATCCGGTGCTTTGCAAGAGATCCAGCAGCAAGCTGGGTGGCGATATGAGATTGGTCCGAATGGACCCAGAGTAGAAATCCAGGGCCGGGAGTTGCGCGATCTTGACAATTTCCGCATGGAGATTGATCCGAGTACTTTTTCGGTTTCTGCGTCTTACCCACTAGGCGACGATGACCTGTGGCGCTCACTCGCCGCTCATCTGTATCGCACACGCTATGTACGGATTGCGAGAGAGGATGATGGGCTGCCCGGCCTGAAAGACGTGGTTATTACGGACAGATTGGAGTCTGTTCCTGGCACCAGCATAGTTGATGTACCTATCCTCAATGAGGATGACGGTATCTTACAGCACCTTGCACCGGTGGCTGTGCTCTACTGGGCCGGTACAGAGCGTCCAGAGCTCGAGGCAGTTTGGTCCGGCGCAGTATTCGGTACCTCTAAAGTACCGACTGGAACCCTCGGTCCTCAGGCGGCTGTTACTGTTCGCTCCGACTCCGGTAGTCTGCTCCGCAACCCGGAAGAAAAATCAGTGAAACTAGAGATCGTCGATGAACGTGGAGGTACCCATGGAGTGTCGGTTCCGGTACACAAATCGACGCTCTGGCAGGCGTCGATAAACGGCACTACGGCAGCTGTCGGAAAACGAGCCGTTTTCGTGGCTGACGAGAAGTTCGTGCGAGCACTCAGTCTGGCAAACGGACGGCAACTATGGCGGAAGCGTACTTCAGCCCAGGAGTTGCTCTATACTCACGAACGACTGATTGTGTGTGGTCGGGAAGAAATCCTTTCGCTTAAACCTGACGACGGATCTGAAGAGTGGAGCTTGAAGATTGAAGCCGACTCCTTCACGGTAAGCTCAGGCAGACTGATCGCTGCTGATCTGGAGGTACGTTCCTCACACAATGCTGTGATTGACGATCGGCGGCGTACGGTGTGTATAGACATCACCTCCGGTGACATTCTCTGGGAAATCGATGATGGGCAGGCTGTGGCTGCTGACGCTGATAGGGTGTTTATAACCACTCTCAATCGTAAATTCTTCAGTGACTCGAATGCTTCAGGTCATACAATCTGTGTAAGTCTGGAGACAGGTTTGGAGCTCTGGAGGACTAACCACTTCGGATACGATGTTCTTTTTTACAATAACCGCCTCTACCTCACCCACAACTACAAGCTGAAAAGCACGACCTGTTTGTCTCCAACGACGGGTGGCGAGCTTTGGGTTTCCAGAATTGGCGGAAATCAGCTCGTCAGTGCCAGGGACTGGATCGGAGTGGCAACAGCGGACTCGCCTTACGGGCGGCTCGATTATGTTCGTTTTCTGGATGCGGATTCGGGCAGGCTCGGACAGGCTACAACACCTTATACACTTACCGAGACTTCAAGCTGGGGGGATGTGCTTACACTTGATAGCCACCTACGCCTTAGTGTAGTTCGGCCCACTGTCAAAGAGGGGCCAACCGAACTGAACCCGGACGAACAAGACAACCGCATTCGGAGCCCAGATAACTATCCCGCACAAATCAGATGGAAGCTCTTGCCCAGAGCGCTTTGGGTTGGAGGCAACAGGCAGATACTCATTCTCACAGGTACGGATGGTACTATTGCACTTGATCGCGGACTGTTTCATGCCTACACCCGGTAATAAGTGTTCGAATGATGAAGCGGGGCATTTTTCATATCTTTATGACCACAATTGGGCTCTCCTTAGGATCTATCTTGTAAATTTTTGATAACACTCGGGTCCATGCTTTCCTGTAAGCGCGTTCATCAGGTGAGTAATATGAAAAGTCCGCATCTTCGTGAGGCCTAAAGTCACCAGGCTCAGGATTCCCGGTCTGTTTCTCGTGCCGGCTCCTCCAGCCGGCACGAGCACGTTCGGCAACATGCGGGCATACATATTTTAGAGACATCAAAACTTATAAACCTACAGGATTTACACCATTTGCTTATCAACTGTTCGATAAAGATATGAAGTAATGTTATACTTGAAATATGTTTTTCCTGGTTCTAAGCTATCTTTTTATCTCCGGCGCTTTGCTCGCATTTATCATGATGCTAGGTAATCTGTTTGTTAAACAGCGTAAAACCAGTAATATTCTCTTTTCTGTTCTGCTATTTTGCCTTGGGGTAAGCCAATTTCAAGCAGGCTTTTTCTTAACGCTTGCTAATCAAAATGATTTTCACCTAATTCTTTCGTTAATGCTATTAGCTAGTGTTTCGGCTTTCTTGTTTTTTAAGCTCATGAATCAACCGGATATACCACTTAATAAAACTGAATATCTACTCTATCTTTGTGTTTCGCCTTTTTTGGTTTTTGATGCTTTATGGTATTTTCCAGAGTTAATAGTTGCGTCAAAATCATGCATACTATTATTTAATTTAGTGCTTCACTGGATTGGCGGTGTAATGGTTATCCTGTTGTTACTGTTGGGAGTCCTGCGCACTTTTTCACTATATGCGATTAAGAATATGACTAAAGCATCGGTCTTTGTCCTGTTCATTTCGGGTTATGTGGCCCTCGCTATAGCGACAGGATTGTTAAGCTTGGTTTTAAATTTTCCCCTGTTAATTCAAGTAATGCATTGTTTATTTTTTGTTTTAATTGTGTTTGTCTATCTCTTAAGTTATCGCTTTCCCAATCTAATAATTCAGTTTGTCGCAGAAACTACAGAGTTGCGTTTCGCAAAAACCCTACTTGGAGAATTTGATCTATCTAAATTAATTAAAGAGCTGAACCAGTATATGCTATCAAAGCGAGTGTTTTTGCAAGATGGACTTACCCTTCCTGATTTAGCAGAAATGATGGAATTGTCGCCTCATCAGCTTTCAGAACTCATTAATAAGCATATTGGGATGAACTTTAATACTTATCTAAATTCTTTTCGCATTAATGAAGCAAAACAGTTATTGATTTCGCAATCCAATAAGACTGTGCTTGAAATAGCTTTTTCCGTAGGTTTTAACAATAAAACATCCTTTAATGAAGCTTTCCATAAGTTTGAAAATTTAACTCCTACCCAGTTCCGAAAGCGGAATTCATAAAAATTTGTAAAGATTTATAAATCCTGGCGCAATTCAATGCTCTATACACTATGTTCTTCCCTAGACAATGAAAATCTGGAGGAAAAAATGAAAAAAAAACTTACTTTCTACATTGTGTATATTGGATCGGCATTTTGGTAGACGCTGTAGAAGCTGTTGTCGGAGTAATTGGTCAGTATTATGATTTAACGGCTGGTACAATTCCCGCGCAAGGATTCGGTTTAATGACAGCGTGGACCATCTTGCTTATTTGGGCAGATAGAAAGCCGGTTGAAAGAAGAATTGTGCTTGGCTTAACTATTATTCCGATTGCGGCCAATGTGACTAAAACATGGATTCTTTTTTTGTCCAGTGTCATCAGCTTTAGTGATCAGGCTGTTAATATCATCGGTGCGCCTATAGTTTTAGCATTGTATATCATAGCATACTTTCTCGCGAGACAGCAGGCAAAATCTCAGCAGAAATAGAAGGAAGAATTATTATGGTATTAACTGAAAAACAAAAAATTATACTTTTACGGATTTGCTACTGGTATGGCGCCATTTTAGATGCGTTATGGTGTATTCCAATGCTGATTCCGGAACTTGGCTTAGCCGCTTTTGGTAAAGCAGGAGCTCCGGTTACATTGGAATTGCGTTACAGCTTAGCTGTAGGCGCGTCTCTGATGCTTGGGTGGACAGTGCTCTTTATCTGGGGTGATAGAAAACCAGTGCAAAGAAAAGGCTTACTGTTCTTGACTTTGATTCCGGTCAAAATATGTCTTGATTTAGCAAGTTTGCTTCTTTTCCAAACACAGGATGTCACAGTTTTACGTTTTTGCGTGATGAAACTGGATGGGCTGATATTGTATGTGCTTTATATTTTCACATTATTATTAACAAGAAGCATGAAAAACTGATTCGGTGTGAGAATCCCTCACCACAAAACAATTCTTTCGCTATTAAATACGCTTACACCCAAAGCCAAAGCACAGGTTTCAGAAAGATTGTTTGTGGTAAGCATTTGTGCCGTGGTACCAAAACGCGTTATGTTTAAATTTCGCATGAGCGCGACATGCGTCGCAACTTTTGCTGCTAACTGTAGATCGTGTGTTGTGAAGAGGATTGTAACTCCGGTTTTTGATTATTTTTATAAAATTTCCCAGATTGGTTTTTTTGTTTTTGATATCGAGCTGAGATGTCGGCTCATCTAAAATCAAAAGCTCCGGTTCCTGAATAACAGCGATAACTTTCATCTCCGAACCGCCTTTCGGGCAGACCATAGGATCGATCTCATAAACCTTTGACAACAAGCGCGCCCATGCTTTCCTGTAAGCGCGTGCATCAGGTGAATCCTCTGAAAAGTATGCATCTTCGTGAGGCCCTAAATCTCAAGGATTCGAAGTCCCCATCTGGCTTTCGTGCCGGATTTTCCAGCCAGCCGGAGCACGTTTGGCCACATGCGGCATTGACTTCCACGAATCTTTGGTACGGGAAGAGTACAATCCATACAGTCATATCAGCTGCACTCTTTTGGGAGGTATATGCTGCATAAGCTCGGCAAGGAAGTCGCAGGCATTGAACATGTGCACGTTTTCCTTGAAATACTCGTTGTAATGGGGGTGAAAGAGCACCCGACCCTTAAATCCATTCGTAAGGGTTCTTCTTCAAGGATATAGGAGGCCGGGCCAGATACAGGGCAAGGTCTTCACGGGATTGCTGCAGCGAATCCGGGCTATCCCTTTCCGGTAATCGCCGCAGGCGAGAAAGTGCTCTCCAAATGCCTGGATCCGTTCGAGACGAGACTTTCCGAATGTATCGGCATACTCCTCATCATACCGGCTGCAGAAATCGGTGAAATGACGCTCGAAGACCTCATGGAGGGTGTTTCTTCCCCCGCGGTACGTATCGATAGGCCGGTGTGTGCTGTATTGAGCTCTGCCCTACTCCCACATACAGAACTAGGATGAAAGAGGGGAATCTGCTTCAGGATTAAAATGGCATGAATTTAAATGAAGAAACCTTGAGGACCAGTCTTTTCTATTAAAATGATCCCAGTCCACACTACGCTCGCTGTATTTATTAAATTGAAATATACAACATCCGTCTCAATGCCTCCGAGGACGGCGGGGTTCTCGAAAAAGTAGTAGGGCTCGGGCAGGAAGCGGTACTTGGCAGTTTTGATCACCTGCTTGGCGAGGTAGTAGACGGCGGTCTCGTTCTCCGGGTCGAGTTCCTCGATGACGGACCGGGCCAGAGAGGAGGCTATGTAGTCGTAGGCGTCCAGCTCCTCGACGATCTCTTCCTGCAGGACCACTTCGCCGGTGCGGGCGTCCACCATCCGCATGTAGATCATCACGGGGCCGGCCATTTCGATGATGTCTCCCAGGACGAGGTAGTCGGCGGTGAGAAGCCGGCCGATCCGCATCAGCTCGTCCTCTTCAGTCAGCCCGGACAGGCTGAGGCGCTGCTCGTCGAGGACCTTCTTCAGTTTTTCCCGTTCCACGATGGTGATGTTCTCCGCTTTACGCAGCTCCATGGCCACCAGCCGGGAGACCCCCTTGCCGATGTGGGTGTACTCCTGCCGCTCCGATTCGACGGTGAAGTCCTGCACCGAGAGGACGATCTCTTCGGCGCTGAGAAGCATTGGGGAAAAAAGTATGATCAGGAGTGTGAAAAAAGCTGCGCCGTGGAACCGGCCGGCGCCGGTACTTACTTGATCACACTCGATAAGGGCGATACGGAAATAGATGGATATTACTATGCTTATAAGGGAACTGAATACAGCTTTAGTTTTCAAGAAATCATATCGATGTCCCTGGTTTCAGCTAAAACACTGATAGTAATGGATCCGGCTGAAATGACGCTGCCTTCGGTAACAGAGACACCTCCGACTGATCCGGTAGCGGCGGAAACACTGACATACAACTCCGGCACCATCTCGTTTGATCCGGTGGTTTGCGACATGTACAGTATATGCCTTCATCCTTGGGAAGATCTTCCCGGTGGTAATATAATAACAAGGCAGACATCTATAGATCTGCCACAGAACTTCGTTGATGAAGTGGTTTCTCAAAGTGGCACATGGGACATTGAATTATCCGCGACAAATATCAATCAGGGGTATTCGAGACTTAACCCTTGTATTGGGATATTCGACGAATCCTATTTGAAACAAGATTGTTCTAGAGATTTACAGGTTTTTACAACTTATGATGAGGAGCAAACTCAAGATGAATCGATGTCGGAAACGACGATTACTATCCCCTGAGAGTAGGTAAAATGTGCCGAACAGGTGTGGATAGCATCATCATATTCAACAGATAATGAAGGGGTAGCAAAGGTCAGCTGGGTTGAGCACGCCGCTGAAAGGGAGAGTCAAAGAACAAACGAGATATCACATTTCGGCTTCATAGATCAAGCAGGAAATATGCGTTTTTCTTGGTCATTGGAATACCCGGAAGCTATATCTCCCAATTTGTTGGATGGCTCTATGAGAAGTTTTATAAATGGAGAGCATCTATAGGTATTGAAAGAAATAAAAAAAGTGTAAAAATCTCCATATATGTTCAAATACTGGTCAAAAACTATGCTATAATACCGCATTCTGAAACTAAAGGAGTTAAGTATGTTGAAAAAGAATTTGCTACCTGTTTCCATTTTGCTGCTTATATCAGGCGCAATGTTTTCTTCCCATTTCGGAGTGGGAGACCTGATTTTCCCCCCGATTCTGGGGAGAGGTACCGGAACCCGCTGGTTCACTGCCGCGATAGGTTACATGATAATAAACAGCGTCTTCGTCTGGCTTGCCTATCTTGCGTGTGCTCACCAGAATCAGTCTCTTACAGGAATAGCGACAAGAGTTCTGGGAAAATATTTCGGTAAAATTTACACAGCCGTACCGATTCTTATTACCGTTTTTTTTATCTTACCGAGAGTTTCTTCAGCAACACATGAAATGGCTGTTCTGCCTCTGGCCCCAGGGATCCCTCTTTGGCTTACACTTGCTGTATTTTTCCTTATCTGTTTCTATGTAGCTTTTACAAGAGCCACAGTCATGAATAAAATAGGAAAGGTCATGGCTCCTGTTCTCATCATTTTTGTTATTATTCTGGCAGTAAAGGGTATAGCTACTCCATTATCATCGCCTCAGCAGGTTGAAAATATTTCACCGCTTAAAGACGGAATGCTTAATGCATATAATACGATGAATGCAATCGCCGCTCTCCTTTTCGGTGGCTGGGTGCTGCATGAGCTTAATATCAGAAATATCACAACAAAAGAGGATAAGGATACAAACCTCAATATTATCGGTATTTTTACTGCAGTACTTCTTGGTATCACTTCGACTTTTCTTGTATATCTCGGAGCATCTTCTGGGCCTTCTTTTCCTGAAGCATCTATTGGTGTTCTTTCAACAAACATTGCAGAAGGACTTCTCGGCCAGATAGGGCTTTTCAGTTTTGCAGTTATCATGGCCCTCAGCTGTCTTACAACAGCAGCAGCAATCATTTCCATGGCAGGCGATATGTTTTCTGAAATGACAGGCGGTAAGCTCAAGTACCTGCATATTGTCATTGCTGCAACTGCGGTCGGATTTATTCTCGGACTTGTAGGTTTGAGCAGAATTGTAAAATATACAGTACCCTGGCTTGTGCTTTTATACCCATCCATTATTGTTTTTATCCTGAGCGGTCTGTACTACAATTTCGATAAGATCAAAAAAGCTGTTACCGGCGGTGTTATTACTGCTGTCTTCTTCGGACTTGGAGATATGCTTTCCTTCTATGGAATAACATCCAATTTTATTACTAAACTCTCTTCCAGCCTTCCTCTCGGGAAAAACGGACTCGGCTGGCTGCTTCCTGTAATCGTGGTAATGATTATTGTACAGCTGATCTTCAGCAGGAAAAGCAAGGAATTAACAAATTAAATATGCGGGCATTAAAATGAATAAAAAAATTGATGAGTTCATTCTGAGAAAAATTGGAAATGGATTATATTCGGGTGCTCAGGTCCTTGTAGGGAGAAGCGGGAAAGTTCTTTATGAAAAATCCTTCGGTTCAATGCTTAAGGGGTCGGATGCGCCGGAAGAAAAGGTAACCGGGAAAACACTTTTTAATATTGAATCAATAACGAAGGTTATGGTTACTCTTCCCGTTTTGTTTAAACTTATAGAAGAGGGAGAGCTGACTCTTGACGAAAGAGTTATTGAATACATCCCTGAGTTCGGGACAAGTGATGATAAAAAAAAGGTAACTGTCCGGGACCTGCTGAATTTTACAGGTGGGGTTCCTCTCGAAGATCCAGCAGGATGTCTTGCGGCTGCAAAGGCGGGTGACCTTGATAAAGCATGGGCGGTTCATTATACACAGAAGTCTGAATACAAACCGGGAACAAAAGTTCTTTACAGCGATGTTTCATGCCGTATCCTGGGAAAACTGCTCGAGAAAATAATCGGGAAACCGCTTTCTCTGGCTGCGAAGGAGTGGATCTTTGATCCTGTCGGAATGAAAAACACAATGTTCAATCCTCCTGATAAAATGCAGTGTGCTGCAACGGGTATTTCTGATACGGGACGTGTCTTGAGGGGCGAAATCTGTCAGGACCTTGAGAACTATCTCGGAGAAGTGCTTGGTTCGGACGGACTTTTTTCAACCGCAGAGGATATGTTTCTGTTTTCAAAAATGCTTCTTGATGGAGGAATCTGCAATAACAAAAAGGTTTTCTCGGATATAGCTGTGAAAGAAATGACCGAGGGAATTACAAATTATGAAATATTTGAACAACCTGTTTCAGGACTTCATTATATTCTAAGCGGTCCGAAAACTTGGTTCTGGGAATATGCATTATCTCCGTTTTCTTATTATGGGGATCTTGTTTCGGACAGGGCTATCGGAAAAATGGGAGGAGCAGGAACTTTTCTGCTTATTGATCCTGAATATGATCTTGTTGTGGTATATCTCACCAACTACGGTCAGCCTGAAAATACTCTTGAAGGGGAAACTTCCTGGAGAAAGTATTTAAGCGACATTAATCCAATGAGGTTTTGTAATCTTGTTCTAGGTAACCTGTAAAAAAACCAGTCAGCGGTAAGAAGATAAAAATTACTGCTGACTGTACCTTTTTCCTGAAAAATGAAAGGATCATGGCTGTCCGGAATATGAAACAGAAATAAATTGAAATCCGTTCTATATCAAACCCTGCGGATAAAGTAATTCAACTCAAAAAAAAGAAAATCAAAATCAATTGCATTTTACTATTAGCAAGCTCTGTCTCCAATTCGAAACAGCCCATACTTTTATTTGGGATTACAAAATTTAGCTTCCGTCGGTATTTTGTCCATTGTCACCAAAGAACTCAAAACACTTCCTATGAGTGTTCCCCGGTCGATCTTATTATGCGGGTTCTACCGATTTTAATCTTCATACAGAAAACACGCCGTCTGGTGGTTCGAGCCGACGCTGAAAAAAGCGGGTTTTGTTTCGGCGCAGCGATCCATGGCCCGGGGGCATCTGGTCCGGAATCGACAGCCCGTCGGGGGTGAATAGCCGAGGGCACATCGCCTTCGAGGATGACCTGACCTGCTCCCCAAATTTGCCACCATGCTAAATTTTACCAACATACTGGTACAGATAAGCATAAATATGGTGCTGGCAATCGGACTGACATATTTAATCCTGTTGGGTGGAATCGATCTTTCTGTCGGATCCGTATTGGCTTTGTGTATCATCGTGGCTGGAAAGGTCATTACCATGGAGTCTCTTTCAGTACCAATTGCCATTATCCTGGCTATAGCAGCCAGTATCATCACCGGGGTGCTGTGCGGCCTGTTCAACGGCTATGTATCAAACCGATGGAACCTGCATCCCTTTATCGTGACCCTCGGCATGTTGAATATTGCCCGCGGGGCAGCTCAGCAGATCAGCAACTCACGGACCATTTTTTCATTTCCGGCGGTATTCAACAATTTCGGCAGTCAGACATTTACCGGTGTTCCAGTGATATTCCTCATATCACTGATCATGATTATTACCGGCTTTATGCTGCGTAAGACAGTATTCGGACGTGTAATCTATGCAGTTGGAAATAATGAAGAATCTGCCAGGCTGTCAGGACACAACTCAGGTTTCTACAAAGTAATAGTATTCGTAATTTCCGGTTATTGTGTCGGCATAGCAGCAATTCTTTATATGCTGTGGCTCAAAATGGCCAGTCCAATCCTTGGAGTCGGCTTTGGCTCAATGCCATCGCTACAGCAGTCATTTACAACAAAAGATGATATGCCGCATATCGCATTGGTAATGAAATCACTTGCGAATGAGTTCTTTCTGACTATGGAACATGAAGCCCGCGCTCACCAAAAGAGTTCAGATACTGATTACATTCTCACAGCTAACGGCATACGCAACGAGATCGATGTCTCTGGTCAGGTAAGAATAATCGAGAACATGACTGCTCAGGATGTTGATGCCTTGATAGTCGCGCCGGCAGATTCGAGAGCGCTTATCCCTGTCTGTGCAAAGGCGATCGAACTGGGAATTGTGGTCATAAATATTGATAACCGCTTTGACCAGGAGACCTTATCCTCCAAGTCACTACGAATTCCATTCGTAGGACCTGACAACCGTAAGGGCGCAAAAATGGTCGGCACCTATCTTGCTGAACATCTTGAGCCCGGGGATGGAGTTGCCATTCTGGAAGGAATACCGACCGCTTATAATTCGCAGGAAAGAAAGGCTGGCTTTATCGAGGCCTTTCGTGAGCAGAATATGAACATTCTAACTGTTCGAAGTGCCGAATGGGATATGGAAAAGGCGAATATAGTTGTTGCCGCCTTGATCAACGAATACCCGGACGTAAAAGGAATCGCCTGTGCAAACGACAGCATGGTCTTAGGAACAGTCGCTACATTAAAAGCTGCTGGAAAACTCGACAGTGTACATGTGGTTTGTTTTGACAATATTTCAGCAGTACAGGAGATGTTCAAAAACGGTCAGATTCTGGCGACAGCAGATCAATTCGGAGGCCAAATTGCTATCAACGGTATCGAGTATGCTTTAGAAATACTTCGCACCGGATCATAAAAAGCCGATCAGGAAACGCCGGTTGAACTGATTACACGATAGAGCGTGATTAACAGCGATGAAAAGTGAGGCAAACAACAGTGAGTAAATTCACCAAGCGTTCCAATTTTATCAACTTCGGTTCCATCACCATACTAGTGGCACTGGTTTTGGTGTTCAGTCTGCTCAGTCGAAATTTTCTGAGTGTAAAAACCTTTACTGCAAGCGCAAACTAAATCCCGAGCCTCCCTGTAATGGCCATCGGCATGACTTCTGTGATTATTATCGGAAGCATCGATCTGTCGGCGGTCTTGCCTCGGTGGCCGCTTTGCTCAGCAGCAGCCGTCTGGAAGCCGCGGACCCGAATCCAGGTATCGGTCTGGAGCTTCAGGTAATTGCATCGGTGGTAATCGGCGGTACAAGCTTATTAGGAGGCCGCGGTTCGGCAATAGCCACTTTTGTGGGGGTATTGATAATATCTACTCTGGAAACCGGACTGTCTCAAATCGGAACCTCTGAACCATTCAAGCGAATTATTACCGGGCTTGTCATTATAGTCGCAGTTATCTTGGACATCCATCGCAGTCATGTACAGAACAAAGAAGCAGTAGCATCCGATCTCAAGTACAGTTGAACAACCTTTATGAAGGAAATATAAAATGAAAATTCTGAATTACGGGTCTCTAAACATCGATCATGTATACAAGGTGAACCACATTGCAGCTCCGGGAGAGACTATCGGCAGCGATAGCCTTCAGTTATTTGCCGGCGGAAAAGGTGCCAATCAGTCTGTGGCAATCGCGAAAGCCGGCGCTGAAGTCTGGCACGCCGGGAAAATCGGAAAAGATGGAGTATGGTTGCTGGACACCCTCTCTGCAGCACATGTTCACACTGATTTGGTAGATGTGTACGACGGGCCGACCGGCCATGCCATTATCCAGGTTAACCGGGAAGGAGAAAACTCCATCATCCTGTTCGGAGGCGGCAACAAGATGATTACACACGAGGAGATCGACGCTGTTCTTTCCCGTTTCGATGCAGGAGATTATCTGGTTCTCCAGAATGAAATAAACCTGGTTCCCACCATAATAAAAAAAGCTCACCAACGAGGTATGCGTATCTACCTCAACCCGGCACCCTTTTCAGAGGAAGTAAAATCCTGGCCGCTTGAATTGATAGACACCCTGGTTGTAAACGAAACCGAAGCAGCCGGATTGGCAGGTTCTGCGACCGCAGCATCAGAACAAGCAACTATAGAAGCCGTCCTTTTGAAATTAACCAATGAATACAGCTCAATGGATATTGTTTTAACCGTCGGCAAGCAGGGTGCATACTTTGCACGCGGTTCTGCTACACCTGTATATGAACCGATCGTCGACGCACCGGTAATCGATACTACTGCAGCTGGTGACACTTTTCTGGGTTATTATCTGGTTGCGCGGTTATCAGGCGAAACACCTGCCGCGGCAATGCGGCGCGCGACTCTCGCTGCCTCGATTACCGTCTCCAGAGCCGGAGCTATAGATTCAATCCCTCACGCCGCAGAACTCGAACAGATCGAGCCTAAGACCAAGTCATATTAGGAACTTCCTTCGAAAAACACTTTGCACAGGCGATAAACATATCAATTCGATTCTGAAATTGGTTTAATATACTTGTCTGCAGGTTTATCCAAAAGCGGTCTCTGGTGCCGAAAAAGCGTGATAATTTCAGTGTGCCATATCGGTAGAAAGAGATCTTCTGTCGTGAAGTATGTCCAATATGGTGCTCGTTGATACGTAAAGCTCCTTTGCAGCACTATATGCGGTAATATCCAGGGACTCTAAAAACTCGTCATGTAGTATAGTCCCGAAAGACGGAGTAAGAATTAAATTGAAATTGGTGTTTTCTTTCTCTCCCCTTGGTATTACATCTTCTCTTTCGTCGGGAAAAAGGATCACATTCTCTGCATCGGGCCAATAGGCTTCTCATATACGTTCCATAACCCCCGTCCGGGGAGCTATTAATTCTTACTATATCGTTGCAGGCTTTTGCACAATCAGCTATATTTTATGAGGTTCTCTACGAGTTATGCTTAGGATATACTTCTCCATTTTTATTCTGATATATAAGGATTAGTCATGAAATTATCTAAAATCTGGTTTACTGTATGCTTTTTATTCACGATCTTGGTGGCATGCAGTGGTGACGGTGACAGCATTCCCGAGGTAATTGTTGAAGCAAGAGTACCGGAAGATACCATTTTGATACCAATAATTGAAAATGAGACTACAGTCAGCTATGAAGTGCAAGCCGCCGGGGTATCGCCGCACAGAGGTTTTTATGGCTGTGTTGATCTGGAAGGAAACATGGTCTTGCCCCCTCAATTCACGGATGCCGGTACCCATAGTGAGGGATTGATAGCTGTACAGATACCTATTGACTATTCTATCGATGGTATCAAAACAGAGTTTCCGGGAACACTGCGCTGGGGCTATGTGAATGCCCTCGGAGAGTGGGTTGTTGAACCGCGATTTCTTTCAGCGGAAGAGTTTCATGATGGGATAGCAAAGGTCAGCTGGGTTGAGCACACCGCTGGTAGTGATAGTCAAAAAATACACGAGATATCACATTTCGGCTTCATAGATCGAGAGGGAAATGTGCGATTTTCTTGGTCTTTGGATTACCCGGAAGATGTGTCTCCTAGTCCTCTGGACGGAACCATGAGAAGTTTTTTTAATGGAGAGCATCTATTCGAAAATAAAAATAGGCCTCAGAGTACCAGAAGAAAATCATTTGAAGAAACGCGGAATAGATATTCCACCTCCTCTGAAGGGTTAATCCGCTTTCGCGATCCCGATTCGGATCTGTACGGCTTTGTTGATACCTCAGGGGAAACGGTTATACCCCCGACATATCCGATCGCTCTTTCTTTTCATGACGGACTGGCTGTGGCAATGGATCCGAATACTCAGGTGTACGGTTACATTGATACTTCGGGTAGATTTGTTATTGGAGGTGTCACGAATGAAACAGATGGGATCAAATCCGAGGAGTATCTATATATTTCTTCCTTTTCCGATGGATTCGCCGTTGTCGGAATAGGAAAATATGAAGGTTCACGTCCCAGTAATCTGGAGCAATCGCGAAATTGGACAGTGGAATGGCATTACATCGATAAAAGCGGTAATTCAACTTACCGATGGGGAGTGACAAAATATCTTGATATCTATGGACAATTTGGAAATACTTGGCCTTTGGGTAAAATTGAAAATGGAGTCGGCGTGTCTGCTCATGAATACGAAGGATCGGGCCGACTAAGCGCCAGCAGTTACCACCAAATAACTAAAAGCAAGGAGCCTCGGATTATTGATCCATACGGAAAGGTAATTTTGGATTTAGATAAAAGCGAATGGAACGCCTCAGGTGTTAGAAGCTTCAGTGAAGGCTTCTTTCCTGTGTACCATTCGGAGACAAAACAACCTGCTTTTATCAATCCCAATGGGGAAATAATCCTGCGCTTAAATGGTTTGAAAAAAGATAATAAAAACTTTAAGAACGGGGCTGTATCATTCGAATCGACGGAGAAAGGTGTGCGATCTGTATATATAAATACCAGGGGAGAGGAAATATTCAGGGAGACAGTGGAATAATGTACAAGGATGCTGAATACTGCGAGCAAGAATATAGTCGATATTGATCCGGTGATGAAAGCATCATTCTTCCTGTTCCGGGCATTTTTTTTGGAAAGAATGTCGATTGACAAAGGGAAATTGAGGGAATAGGCTTAGACTTAAAGAGACGGAAAGAATATGGCTGAACGCAGTGCTGATTGGTTATCACAGGCTCAACGGGATCTAGAGAGCGCTAGATCACAGAGAAAAGAGCGGTTCTACGAGTGGGCCACCTTTATCGCGCAGCAGTCTGCTGAGAAAGCCTGCAAAGCAGTCCTGCAAAGACTCGGGGCCGAAGCCTGGGGACATTCAACATCCAAACTGTTGTTGGCAATTGAAGAGGAAACGGGGAATAAAAGCGGACTGAGAGAAGCTGCACTGCTTTTAGATAGATTCTATATTCCTTCCAGGTATCCAAACGGGTGGGGAGAGGGAACTCCGGCCGATTTTATTACAAGGGATGATGCGGACAGTGCAATCGATAATTCGGAAAAAATCCTACGATTCTGTGAAGGTTTTTTTCCTGAACCGTAAGCTGTTGGTAGAACAGATCGAACAGGCCGCAGCTGAACTGGTGACGGAAAGACCGGAAGTCCGAAAGATCATTCTTTTCGGCTCCGTGGCTGAAGGCAGGGCCTTGCCTTCAAGCGATATCGATCTCCTTCTGATTACCGATCGGAATACCGAGCGTTTTATAGACAGACCTTCTCCATATATTCCCTATTTTCAGCACATACCGATGAGCGTCGACTGCTTTGTATACAGCGTCGAAGAGATTCAGTCGGGCAACCATTCAATCCCTGTGACCGCGATCAAAACAGGAACGGTATTAGTCGAACGCGGATAGCGGCACGATCGTAATACCCGAGCTGAACAATAATCGAGAATCTCCCGACAATCCGGCGCCTGTAATATCCCCGCCGCCTATAGCGAGAATGTATAAGCCAGGGACAAAGTGAAGAATAAGATATTCATACCTTCTTCATGGCCCCCGCCCTCAAGTGTTCCGTCCCCTCCGGTCATTACATACAGGAAGGGTATGGGCATGTTGTTCGGAAAACAGTATTCCGCATCCATAATGAAAGCCCATCGGAATAATTTTTTTTATGAATGAAATACCGGCAATACAAAGTAGTGCCCTGCGATAGGTGCTTGTCGAGTTGGATTTAAACAGGGAGTAGACCGGGAAGAGAGCAGGTGCCCGGTAGAAAGAATCGAATGAATAGCTCTATCTGAGAATCTGAAAAGACGTGTCGTCGGTAGGAGGTCCGCCGAT
>Ga0272443_10000332_pt1 | contig 90590 bp, 81 predicted proteins | sample SSMAcet12_FD_193581 | JGI IMG/M metagenome (GOLD analysis project Ga0272443, IMG submission 193581) | Marine sediment archaeal communities from Little Sippewissett salt marsh, Falmouth, MA, United States - SSM-Acet-12 | ecosystem: Environmental > Aquatic > Marine > Wetlands > Sediment ...
GCGTTTGCAAAGCCTGGCCGCCGCGGCCCCTGATCAGGCGTTCAACTTGGCCTCCTGCCTCTCCCTGGCCCAAGCCGTGGCCGCCGTCTCGCAATGCCGGGTTTTTGTCAGCAATGATTCGGGCATGATGCATGTCGCCATGGCGGTGAATACTCCGGTGGCGGCTTTGTTCGGCCCCACGGATCCGCGGCGGGTGGCGGCGCGTGATTCCGGAATGTGGGCCATCCACCATGAAACCCCTTGTGCTCCCTGCAGCCGCAGGCAATGCGATGATCATCGTTGCATGAACGCCATATCCGTAGCGGAAGTGCGGGATGCTGTTCTCGCCCTTTTGAAAGGAGCCGGGGAGCCTGCGTGAAACCGGCGGCCTTCCTGGACCGGGACGGCACCTTGATAGAAGATCGCGGTTATATCTGCACTTTTGATCAAGTGCACATTTACCCGTTTTCCGGGCAAGCCTTGAGACGCTTGAACGCGGCGGGAATCGCCGTCGTCCTGGTGACCAACCAGTCCGCCGTTGCCCGCGGCATATGCAGCTGCGACCAGGTTGAATCCCTGCACCTGCGGTTGCGGGAAACCCTGGCCGCGGAGTCCGCTTGCATAGACGCGGTGTATTGGTGTCCCTACCTTGCTGGTGGAAAGGTGCCCCGATTCGCCTTGGAGAGCCCCATGCGCAAGCCCGCCCCGGGTATGCTGTTGCAGGCCGCCCGTGACCTGGGGCTGGACCTGTCAAGGTCGATCATGGTGGGGGACAAACTCAGTGACATGGCTGCGGGCAAAGCCGCGGGCTGTCGCACCGCCCTGGTCCGCACGGGAAACGGAAAAGCTGCGGAAGCCGCGGCGTCACATGGGCCGGCCTGTCCGGACTTTGTGGCCGATGATCTGCTGCAGGCGGTCACCCGTTGGCTTGACGGCGATTGATTCCGCCACGCAACAAGGTCGGCTGAAACTCCGCCATGTAGGTATGGATGCGCCGGGCCGCCGTGTCTGTATCCTTTCCAGGGGGCAATTGATTTAACAACCACTCGATTTGTTTCAGGCGGCGCACGCGTTCCATGGACCAGGCGGAGTGGAGGTCAAAGACCCATGAAGTCTGTAATAGGCGGAAATCCTGGATTGAGTGAACGTGTTCAATGTTCACGCACCTGGCCGCCGCGATATCCGCCAGGGCTGATTGCGAAAGCGACGATCCCCGGGGCAGGTCCAGGTCAAGGGCGGGATTGCTGCCGTTCTCCGCGGACCTGTAATAGCCGATCAATACATCCAGGATGTCCAGTTTGTCTGCATCACGAAGTATCCGGCACAGTCGCAGGGTGGCGGGCTCCAGGCTGGCGGGAAGGTTGCGGCGGTTGTGGAGCATTACGCTGGTGAGTATCCGCCGGCGGTCCGGGGTTGCAAGGCCTTTCAGCAAGCCCTTTGTCTTGATTTCCCGTACGCCCAGCACGGCATGGTTCTCCGATAACTGGTCGTTGAAGGTGCCGTAGCGATGGATTTGCGGGAAACGCCCGGTGTCGTGAAACAGGGCGGCGAGAAACGCCAGTTGCCGTTCCGACCGGGATGATTCCAGAGATCGGGCGATGTCCAAGGCATGGCGACACACCCGGCGGGTGTGGGCGGTCTTGATGCCGATGTTGGCGTCCACAAAAGAATCCTTGCCGGTAAAGACGTCCACATAGGCATCAAAACGACGCATAAACAAGCGCAAATCCATGAGGATCGTATCACCGCGCCTGCGGTGGATTCGCTCTGGTCAGCTTCCCAGACTGGCGACCATTACGGCTTTGATGGTGTGCATGCGGTTCTCCGCCTCATCGAATACAATCGATGCCGGGGATTCAAACACCTCTTCCGTGACTTCCATTCCGTTAAGGCCGTATTTTTCGTAGATCTCAGCGCCGATCCGGGTTTCCCGGTTGTGGAATGCCGGCAGGCAGTGCATGAAACGGGCGTCGGGTTTGCCTGTTTTCTCCATGGCCGCGGCGTTGACCTGGAACGGTTTGAGCGCCGCAATGCGTTCTTCCCAAACGGAGTCCGGTTCTCCCATGGAGACCCAGACATCGGAGTAGAGAAAATCCGCTCCCTTCACGGCTTCATCAACGTTGTCCGTAATGGTGATCCGGGCGCCGGTGTCTTCGGCGATGGCCCGGCAGTCGGCGGCAAGGTTCTTGTCCGGCTGGTATTGCACCGGGGCGGCCAGGCGGACATCCATGCCCATTTTCGCTCCACCCACCAGCAGCGAGTTGCCCATGTTGAAGCGGGCGTCTCCCAGGTAGCAGAAGGTGATCTCCCGCAGGTCACGGCGGGCGTGTTCCCGCATGGTCATGAAATCAGCCAGGACCTGGGTGGGATGGAACTCGTTTGTCAGTCCGTTCCAGACCGGTACGCCGGCATGACGGGCCAGCTCCTCCACGATTGCCTGACCGAATCCGCGGTATTCAATGCCGTCGTACATGCGCCCCAATACCCGGGCCGTATCCTTCATGGATTCCTTGTGACCGATTTGCGATCCCGAGGGGCCGAGATAAGTGACAAATGCTCCCTGGTCACGGGCGGCCACTTCAAAGGCGCAACGGGTCCGGGTGGAAGACTTTTCAAAAATCAACGCGATCTGTTTCCCCGTCAGCCGGGGTTGTTCAATACCGCTGTATTTGGCCTTTTTCAAGGAATCGGACAGGTCAAGCAGGAATGTGATCTCTCCGGGAGTGAAGTCCAGGAGCTTAAGAAAATGCCGGTTGCGCAGGTTGACTGCCATGGAGGCCTCCTTTATCAGTGAATTCGGCCTTTAAGTGTACCCCAAATATCGCGCCGGATCAACCATATACAGCCGCCTTCCGGGGTTGGCACGCCGGCGGATCCGGGGTACAATGCAGTCATGAAATCTCCTGCTGCGGTGGTGCTGTTTTCCGGCGGCCTGGATTCAACTACGGCATTGTACTGGTCCCGGCAGCGCTTCGGATCGGCGGCGGCGCTTACCTTCTCTTACGACCAGAGCCATGAAGTGGAGACGGCGGCGGCCCGGCGCATTGCCGAACGTCTGGATGTGGCCTGGCAACACCTAACATTGCCACTGGCCGGCTGGGTGGATTCCGCTTTGGTGGGAGACGGGGAGGGCATCCCCGAGTCGTTGGCGGATGCGCGGGATTCGCGGGGAATTCCCCGCACCTATGTGCCTTTTCGCAACGGCATCTTCCTCTCCCTGGCCGCGGCCTGGGCGGAGTCCCGGGAAATCCCCCACTTGGTGACCGGCTTCAACCGCATCGATACCCCGGATTACCCTGATACCACGAAGGATTTCGCTGCCCGCATGGAAGCGGCCTTGAACGCGGGAACTGCGGCGTCCCGGCGGGGTTGGCGGTTTGAAATCCATCTGCCCCTGGTGGAGTTGACCAAAAAAGAAATCATTGCCATGGGGATGTCCCTGGGGGCTGACTACTCCCTGTCCGTGTCCTGTTACCGGAAGGGGGAGGTCCCCTGTGGTCGTTGCCCGTCCTGCGAGGTCCGTTTCCGGGCTTTCGCTGAATTGGGCATGGAAGATCCGCTGGTGACGAGGTTGAAAAAGGAGGGCCGTTATGGGTTGGGAATTGGTGGTTAAAGAGAAGTTCTCCGCGGCACATTACCTGGAACACTACAAGGGCAAATGTGAGCACATGCATGGCCATACGTTCCAGGTTGAAGTGACCTTGGCTGGGGAAATCCTGGACCGTTCCGGCATCAGTTTCGATTTCACCCAGGTGCGGGACCGCCTGCGTGAGATCCTGCCGGACCACCAATTGCTCAACGATGTGATCCCCGGCTCGCCGTCGGCGGAGAACCTGGCCCGCTATTTTTACAAGCAATTGCAGGACGAGTATCCGGTCACCGCGGTCATGGTATGGGAGTCGGAAAATGCCGGAGCCCGATACCGTGAAGATCGCTGACATCTTTTCGTCCGCCCAGGGTGAGGGCGTCAGAATGGGTAATCCCGCGGTGTTTGTGCGCCTGGCGGGCTGTTCGCTGGCATGTGACTTCTGTGATACTCCGGAGGCCCTGTCCGGGGGGGTGGAGATGGATGTCGCCAATGTCTTGGCGCAGGTCTCCCGCCTGGCGCTCTTTGCAGGCTTCCAGGTGGTGATCACCGGAGGTGAACCCCTGGAGCAGGACCTGGTGCCTTTAACCGTGGCGTTGGCGCGCGCCGGCTATTTCCTGTCCGTTGAAACCAACGGCCTGCATTTTCAGGACCTGGCGGTTAACTGGTGGACGGTTTCTCCCAAACCGGCGGCGGCGTTCCGGGTACATCCCCGGATTCGCCCCCTGGCGGATGAAGTAAAACTGGTGGTTACTCCGGAAGTCTCAGTGCAGGTTGTGCGCCGGCTGCGCAAACACATGCCGCGTCCGTCCATTTTTTTGCAACCGGATGCCCGGAATGACATGGGGTACACCAACGCCCGGAACCTGTTTGAACACTGTATCCGGGAAGGGATCGCGGGGGTGAGGCTGGGCCTGCAGTTGCACAGGGTTTACGGCATGCCCTGAGCCGTCACCAGCGGTTGCGTGAAACGAGTTCGTTTAAGCTTTTGCGCGGCCTGGGCGCCGGTTCCTCGTCGGGAACGCCCAAGGTCATGAGCTGCACGATGACAACCTGTTCCGGTATATTGAGAACCTTGCGGGCGGGTTCCTGGTTAAATGACCCGATCCAACAGGTTCCCAGTCCTTCCTGGGCGGCTTGCAGGCTCAGGTGATCCAGCACAATGGCCAGATCCACCGGGTGGGCCGGGATGCCGCAGCGCATGATGTAATCGGTATTGAGCGCACAGACAGCAAGGATAACCGGAGCTTGGCGCATGAAGGGTTGATGGGGCGCGGCCGCTTCCACCAGCGCCATGCGGGCGGCCGCATCGTCCACTACCACCAGTTTCCAGGCCTGGCGGTTTTTCGCGGTGGGTGCCAGGCGTGCGGCTTCCAGAATCCTGTCCATCTTCTCCTTGTCAATGGGAGCGTCTTTATAGCGGCGGATGGAACGTCGCTTGAGTATTGGATTGAGCAGCATGCTGTCCTCCTTGTATTCCACCCTACCATATCCGCAATCCCAAGCCAATTTAAAATCCGGCGATAAAGCTCGGCCCGATCCAGTTGGCGGGATGACTCCCCAAGAAATGGTGCTTGATTAAAAGTGTTGTGGGAGTATAATAAATGATGTCATTTTCGTTTGCAGTCAGCGAGGTAAATCCATGAAAATCCTGGTCATCAACAGTGGAAGTTCGTCCATCAAATTCAAACTCATCTCAATGCACAACCGCGAAGTCCTGGCCGGCGGCCTGCTGGAACGCATCGGTATCAAGGGATCCCGCCTGAAACTGAAGCATGGTAAGGGACAAAGAGTTGTGGAACGCCCCATAAAGAACCACGAAGAAGGCATTCATTTGATCGTGGAGTACCTGACCCACCCGGAAGAGGGTGTCCTGCGCGACCGCAAAGAGATCGCCGCGGTGGGGCACCGGGTGGTTCACGCCGGCGAAAAGTTCCAGCACACCGTGCTGATCGATGACAGCGTAAAGGAAGCATTGCGGGAGTGCATTCCCCTGGCGCCCCTGCACAACCCCCCCAACATCACCGGGATCGAGGCCTGTCAACGCATTCTTCCGGGCGTGCCCATGGCCGCGGTTTTCGATACTGCGTTTCACCAGAGCATGCCCCCCCATGCCTTTGTATACCCCATTCCATACGAGTACTACGAAGAACAGCGCATCCGCCGTTACGGTTTCCACGGCACATCCCATAACTATGTCGCCCGCCAGGCCGCCCGGAGGTTCGGACGCCCGTTGGAGAGTCTCAACATCATCACCTGTCACCTGGGCAACGGTTCATCCATTACCGCTGTGGAGAAAGGCCGTTCCGTAGACACCAGTATGGGTTTCACGCCCTTGGAAGGATTGATGATGGGTACGCGTTGTGGCGATATCGATCCCGCCATCCCCTTGTATATCATGCGCAACCAGGGGATCGGAGTGGATGAGATGGACCGGATCCTGAACAAGCGCAGCGGGCTGCAAGGGGTGAGTCAACTCAGCTCCGATATGCGGGACGTGCACACCCGGGCCGATGAGGGAGATGATCACGCCAAACTGGCCCTGGATATCCTGGTACACCGTATCCGCAAGTACATCGGCGCCTACACGGCGGTGATGAATGGAACCGATATCGTCGTGTTTACCGCGGGCATTGGAGAGAACGACACGGTTTTGCGGGAGCGGGTGCTGGAACGGATGGATTGCCTGGGCATCCATTTGGATCACGAGAGCAACGCCGCCGTTAAAGGAAAGTTTGGAATCATCTCCGCCGCCGGCTCTCCGGTAACGGTGATGGTGATCCCCACCAATGAAGAACTGGAGATCGCCGAGCAGACCATGGGTGTGGTGTAGCCGTCATTTCCAACCGGGATAGATTGCCGCGGTGGGGTGAAGCCGGAGAGTTGAGCCGTTTGGAGGGGGAGATGAATTCAATTGCAGACGGCCCTATCTATGACGGTGGCCAATTCCCTGCGTTCACCACTGCATGCCTGACAAATCCCCCCGGATCAGCGGCGGCGTCGCAAGTGCCGCAGGGCTAGAAAAAACACAGCCAATACCACCCAGATGGCCACGGCCAGCCGCCAGAAACGCAGGTCCTGCAGGACGTGCATGAATTAAAAACGCACCCGCATGCGCAGGCCGCCGAACAGGTCGGCCAACAGGTTGTAGAGTCCGGAAATGACCAGGGCGAAAAGGGCGAAAGAGATGAAGCCGGTGATTCCGCCCAAAACTCCGAAAATCAGTCCCCCTTGGATCTTGCCGCGGGTTTCCTGGAGCATGCGGGGGAACTGGTAGATCAGGTCCCCGAAGATGTCGAATATTCCAAAGGATGCTCCCAGGATGACGCCCAGGATCAAGCCAAGACCACCCAGGAGAAACAGCAGGGAAAAGGGGTGAATGGCGAGAAGTTGCAAAGTGGTGGTTCCAGCGGGAGGCTCCCGGTGGGAGTGCGTGGTCCGTGGTGGAGCGGTCTCATTCTGATTCGCGCCACAGGCGGGACAATACTCGGCGTCAACCGGGATGCCGGCGTCGCAAACCCTGCAGTTGGCCGTGTCTGTGGGCGGCAAGGATGCACTCAGCCGTTGTGTATGCACTTCGATACGGGCGTCCCCTTCGCTCTCAAGGGCTTCATCCAAGAGCGGAGCCTGTACCTGTTCGCGGGCCTCTGAAGCCTGGGAGATGGGTTCCTGTGCAAACGCTTCCGCTTTTCGGGGGCCGGTCCGCCCGAGAGGGTCGTCCGCCTGTGAGCCCGGATCTTCTTTACGGGCATCATCCGCCTTGGAAGCGGGAAAGGTCACTACCGGCAAGTCCGGTTCAGCGCTGGGACTTGCCTCAAGAGCAGCGGTTTCTGCTTGCGGAGGTTCGTCCTGGAGCCATTGGTCGCCGTCGTGGCGGTACCAGCGTCCGGTCTTGCCGCCGATCATCCAATAGCGGCCGTCATCGTCAACGATCATCAGCTTCTTGAGCGCCTGTTTCAGTTCGCTGACGGTGATTTCACCCGCATCCAGGCTGGCTTTTAGTTCATGGTATCGTGTAGCCGCCTGCAGGAATTTTTCTTGGGTCATGGATCGCCTCCAAGGATAAGGGTGCGCATGGCACCGGCCATATACAGAGAACCGGTGATCAGAATCGTTTTTCCGCGGGCCCGGGCCAGTGCCAGAGCCCTGGGGTAGTCCTTTTCGATTACGGGAGCCGTATGTTCCGGGAAACAACGTGCCGTTTGATCCGCCGGCAATGCCCGCCGTGACAGGGGCTCCGTGATGATGACTTTTTCCGTGAAGGGGGAGATCAATTCGGACATGCGGCGATAGGGCTTGTCGCGCAAAACCCCGAAAATAACCGTCAATCCGTGCAGGTCGCGTTCGACAAGGAATTGAGTGAGCGCCCGCGTTCCTTCGAGGTTGTGACCGCCGTCCAGGAAAATGGGCGGATCTCCCGGAATGTGTTCAATGCGACCGGGCACGGTGGTTGAGGATATGGCCTCTGCGGCTATTGCCGGGCAAAGGCCCGAATGGGGTTGCATGTAGAGTTCGGCGATGCGGATGGCCATGGCCGCATTGCGGGCTTGATGGACACCGTTCATGCTGACCCGGTAGTGGTAGTCGGCTTCACCGGAATGGTAAACGCAATCGTATCCCCTGGCAGAGACGACAACTTCGGGGTTCCCGGGCCGGCGGCTGACCGGGTGAAAAGGGGCGCCTTTCTCACGGCAGGCCTCTTCAATGACCCGGCGCGACATGGAGCGGTTTGGACAGCCGCAAACCAGAGGCACAGCTTTTTTTACGATTCCCGCTTTCTCTCGGGCGATATCCCGGATGCGCGGGCCCAATGTTTTTGTGTGGTCCCGGGAGATGTTGGTGATGGCCGTAACAACCGGATTCAGCGACGTGGTGGCATCCAGCCTCCCCCCCAAACCCACTTCCATGACCGCCGCGGATACGCCCCGGGTATGGAAGTAATGAACGGCCGTAAGGAACACGTGTTCAAAATAGGTGGGCATGTTGGTGATAACACCACGGTCTACCAGATCCGCGGCGATCTGTTGAACGGCTTGCAGGGATGCGGCGAAATCCTCGGGAAGAATCGGCGCACCATTTACGCTGATGCGTTCGCGTACGGTTTGCAGGTGTGGCGAAGTAAACAAGCCCGTGGATATTCCGGCTGCGTTGAGGATGGCCGCTGTGAAGTGGCTTGTCGATCCTTTGCCGTTGGTGCCCGCGATTTGAATGAAATCAATGGGAGTGATATCAAAAGGCAGGTGCCGGATCAGGTTTTGGACGTTGTCCAATTCAAGTTTGGCTCCCTGGTCGCGAACAGAATCCAAGTACTGCAAGGCATCTGCATAGTTCATGAAGCGGAAGATTAAGAATCAGCTTTAGTCGAGGTTTTCCTCTTCTTCGAATTCATTGGGAGCATCAAGAATTACGGCAGCGCCATCGTAGATCTGGCGCACGGCCTTTTTTTGTTCCTGGAGTTCGCTGATCAGCTGCTTGACACGGGCCAGTTCCTCTTCCACCTTGGCATCGATTATCTCGATCTTTTTCTTGGCTTCCTTCAGCGTGGATTCATAGAAGGATTTGTCTTCGGGTTTCAGTTCAGGCATCTTTTTTCTCCTTATTTTTTTATGGTAATGGATTTGGTTTGCCAAAGTTTGACCTTCTTGCCCTGCTTGATTGCCGGGCGGTAGGTCCAGTTGGAAACGACTCGGGCGATCTGCATGTCGATATCCGGCACTCCGGAACGGCGAATGAACTTGATGCGTTCAATTTTGCCGAGGTGATTCACCAGGAAGCTGATGACCACTGTGGTGGTTTTCTTTAAGCGGCGCAAGGTACGGTTGTTGAGTTTGGGATAAGGGGTGGCTACGGCTACCGGCATGCTGTCCACGCTGGTGACCAATTGGCCCTCTTTGACCACTTCCTTGGGCGGCGGCGGTTTGACCGGCGGGGTTTTTTCAGGGATTTCCTCAGTGGCGGGTTGTGAAGCCGTGGTATCCTCAGCTTCTTGAGTCTTTGTTTCAGCTGGCGGCGGTGTTTCCTCAGACTTGTCCGTTTGGGCTTCGGGCTTTTGTTGAAGTGGTTTTGCTTTTGGAGGCTGAGTGGTTTCCGTACGCGGTGTGACCGGGGGGGTGGCCTTTTTGGTTATGGGCTTTGTTTTCGGGGTGACCGTTTTTACCTGGCTGTCCCGACTTTCGGGTTTGGGTTCACGGGTAGCGGCACGGGATGTGACGGCGGATTCTTTCTGAACGATTTGCGGCCCGGTTTGGGGTTGGGCTTTCGCTTGCGTCGTATCGGAATCGGTGGCCGCCGGGGTTTGTGAGGAAGCCGCATCCTGCTGGTCCTGGGGTGCGCCGGATTCTGGGTCGGTTTCAGCGGCGCCCTCTTCCACCGTTCCCGGCAGGGCTTGTTGGTCTGCGACTTCCGGGGTTTTGCTTTCTTGACGGGATACCGCACTGGCGGGAGGTGTAAGGGTAGTCGGTGGTTCGCCTGTCCGGTTCATCATGAACCAGACCACGCCGGCGGCCACTGCGGCCAGGGCCAGGATAACGAAAAGGAAGGTTCGGCTGCGTTTTCCAGAGCGTCGGTCCAGGGCGGCCAGTTCATCGTCGATATGAATGCTTTCCTGCTGAAGCGGTTTTCCCGAGGCGTCTTCATCCAACTTGATCTCAAAAGTGGGTCTGGATTCAGCCGGCGATTCGCCTGCACCCGGTGGTTTCGGTGGCTGATCCTGTTCGAAGGGTTCAGGCGCTGGAGGGATTTCCTTATGTTCAGGCTCTTCAGGTGCAGGGGGAACCCGGTCAAATTCATCCGCTGCCGGTTCATGCGCGACCTGGTCCTTTTCAGGTATCTCAGGTATCGGGGGAATCTGGTCGATCTCATCGATTTCCAGCTGTTCAGAAGGGACATCTTTTTCTTCAGCGGTCGGCACTTCCTGAACCAGGGGCGGCTGGTCTGAAACCTCATCCATTTCATCCAAGGGCAAGAACTCGATCTTGGGTTCCTGGGTCGGAGCGCTTTCCTCGTCAGGCAATTCAAGGGGCGGTTCCTCCGGGAGGGTGGGTTCAACCTGGAGGTCAATGTCTTCTTCCTTTTCGATGGCGGGCGGCTCGCTGGGCTTATCCGGCAGCCGCTGGATGCGATACGGTAAAGGTTTCAATGAGAGTTTGACGCCGTCCCTTGACATATCCTCCTGGAAAAGTTCGTTCATGAAGTGGGCCAGGTGCAGGTAGCCGGGGATGTGATCGTAGCGGGACAACAGGTAGGACTCCAGGTCGGACATCATCTCCGAGGCGGATTGATAGCGTTCTTCCCGATCAAGCTTAAGGGATTTCAGCAGGATGCGTTCAAGTTCCGGGTCCAGGGGAATTCCCGTCTCGGACGGGATTGTGATCTGTCCCTGTTGAACCCGTTTCAGGACTTTCATTTCCGAGTGTTCCAGAAAGAGTTTCTGACCGGTCAAAAGCTCAAAGAGGATAATGCCCACGGAATAAAGGTCGGATCGGTGGTCGATATCCCGTTCGGCCCGGGCCTGCTCGGGAGACATGTAGAGGAGTTTGCCCTTGAGCGCTCCGGAGAGGGTTTGGTGGACCTTGATGGTGGCTTTCGACACACCGAAATCGGTGAGTTTTATTTCTCCCCCGTAGGAAATCATGATATTGGGGGGGGAGATATCACGGTGAACGATGTCCAGGTTGTGTCCCCGGCTGTCCTTGGCGGAATGCGCATAGCTCAGGGCTTCGAGCACTTTGATGATCAGGTAGACGGACAGTTCTTCAGGGAATTGACTCTTGCGGCCGGTATTGCGTTTCAGTATCACCCGCAGGTCTTTCCCCTGCACGTACTCCATGGCGATGAAGTAGTAATCGTCTTTCTTGCCCAGGTCGTAAATTTGGACGATATTCGGGTGCGTGAGCTCGGCGGCGATTTTGGCTTCGTCCACGAACATCTCGATGTACTTGTCGTCCTGGCCGTAACCCGAGAGGATCTTCTTTATGGCCAATACTTTCTCAAAGCCCTTGACGCCTTTCTTTTTGGCCTTGTAGATCTCAGCCATGCCGCCCCGGGCGATCAAGCCAAGAATATCGTAGTCGCCCAGTTCGCTGGATGAAGCCTTGACGGTAGGCGGAGTCTCCACCGGACGCGGCATTTCCTGGGTGCGCAGGTCAGGCGGTGGGGAGGGTGAGGGCGATGGCGAGGCCGCTTGTCCGGACCTGGGCATGGCGGCTTTGGGGCGGTCCGGCTCAGCAGTGACGGGTTTCTTGCGCTTTTTATCCAGGCCCAGGCCTGACAGGGTATCTTCGAACTTTTTTGAAAAGTCATCCTCGATCTTCTTGAAACGACGGGTGTCCGGGGCCTTGGCTGTTTTCTGGGTAAGCAGGTTGTTTAAACTGGCATCGATGTCGTCTGAAGTGATCGCCTTGAAGGAGGGGGGTTGGGGAGGCTGGACGGGCATTTTCATGGTTTCCTGCGCAGGCAAGACCATGTCCGCGTCCGTCAGATCCAGCACATCTTCTTCAGCCAGATCCTGATCTTTTTTGTTTGTCTCGGCAGCGGGCGGGGTTTGGGGTGGGGAGTCCTGGTGGCTGAGTTCGATTTCGAATGCGTCTTCGGATTCGACCTTCTCAATGATGTCACCGAAAAGGTCATTGGAGCTGAAGCGGTTGGATTCGTCATCAGGCTGTTTGGAGATTGAAGGGATTTTTGATGTGTCGGCCGCGGGAAATTCCATTGTGGCTGCGGCTCCCGGTGATGATTCAGCTTGATCTTCCATCCCCAGTAACTCGAGTGCGCGCTGGCGTAAAATCTTGCCGTCAAAGGGTTTTTGAAAAAAATCGTCGGCGTTGTACTGGGTCATGGCCTGGCGCTTGTACTCCATTTCCTTGTAGATGCCGCTTATGATAATGATGCGGGTTTCAGGATATTGCTCATGGATGTACTGAGACAGGTTGAAACCATGGAATTTGGGCAGCATGGCCGCTGTAATGACCAAATCAAAGGGATTCTTAGCCAGGACATCCCGTGCCTTCTGCCCTTCGTCCACAACGGTGAGGTCGAAGGTTGAAGGCGGGAAGTTTTCCCGGATCAATTCCACTGTTTGCGCGTCGTATTCTACTACCAGGATCCGTTTCTTCATCGGCTTCTCTCCAACTTACGTCTTATTATACCCTCATTTGTTTCGGAAAGAAAAGTGGTTCCCCGGATTTTCGCGTTTCATCGCAGCCAGGTAGTCCGCCAGGATGACGGAGTGGTCAAAAGCCAGGGGCAGGTCGATGTCCTGTATGGGCAGGATGCGAATTGCGCCGGCATCATCCCCGGCTTTTGGAATCCCGATTCCCCGAGCGGAAAACACGATGGAAATCGTATGGCGTCGGGGATCCCTGTGGGGATCGGAATACACTCCGAACAACGCCAACTCTTCCAGCTCCAGCCCGGTCTCTTCACGGGATTCACGCCGGACCGCGGTTTCAACGGTTTCGCCCGTTTCGATGAATCCACCGGGGAGGGCCCAGCCGTGGGGCGGGAAGCGCCTTTCAATGAGCACGATTCCGTCGTTCATCGCGATTATCGCGTCAACCGCCGGGATGGGATGTTCAGACATTCAGGTCGGGATGGTGTTGGCGCAGGATCATCAGTTTTCCCCGCACTTTGATGCCCATGGGCATCAGGATGATCAACAGCAGCGCGGAAACAAGGAAGATGAACCAGGTGCGGCCGAAAGGCACTCCCATCCAGGTTAAGGCCAACCCCAGCAGGGGGATGATCTCCGTGGCGGCAATGAGGATGATGTCGATGGTGCGCCATTTGCGCAAAACATCGGCGATGCTCATGTCTTCCCGGATCAGGCGGGAGGAATAGTAAACCGTTTTGCGCACGGCCAGGATGGCCACCATGATCAATATGATCACCAGCACGACGATACCGTAAATGTTTTCCAGGCTGCGATTGGAAAGAAGAGGCTCCATGGTGATGAAGCGTGAAAGCAGGGCGCAGACGGCTACGGTGACGAGGGCGGAGAGGCCCACCAGAATGGCGGGGCGCGTGTGGACGCGGATGGCCCGGCGTTCTTCTCGATCTCTCTCGAATTCAGTGGTCATGGCAAGGTTTTATCACTCCCCCCGGGGGATGTCAAGCGCCGGTGCGGACGTGTAGGCGGACATTCCCGGGATGGCGGAAGGGGCAGGGAAGGCGGTTGGGAATGTCGGGTGGACCGGCCCAGATCACCAGCCCTTTTGGAGATGTCAGGTTCAAGATGGGGATATCGGAAATGCTGTCCCCGGCGCCAACCAGAATGGGGCGGTCACCCAGTTCGCGGTGAAACAGTTCCGGCTTGCCGTGGCCGTAAGGTACGGGATCGACGAGTTTATCGGTCAGGACCGGTGAACCGTTCTCGCCGGTCACGGCAATGGGCAGGATGCCCCAAGCCCGTTGCGGTGGCAATCCCAGGTACTCCGAGACCGTTGTGCGTACCGAAAAATGGTTGCTGGCTGAAATAACGTATATCGCAAATTTCATGGACCGCAGGCGATCCAGGAGCCGGAGCATGAGCGGATCCGCCCGGGGAACGGGTACCCGCACACCGTCGGCTTCCAACCATTTCCCGGGCCAGTTCATCACCTCCCTGGTGGCTGCTACCACGGTGGCGGGTTCCAAGCCTGCCATGGCCGTTACGGCCAGGCAATAGGCTTCCCGGCGCCGCTCGGATTTGCGCATGCGCTGGTATTGGGCGCCCGACAGAGGCAGGGGGCAGGATATTCCCGGCAGCCCGCCTTCCAGGGAGCGACGGCGCAGCAGCGTGAACACTGCGTCACCCACATCGTGGATCAGCAGGGTGTTGTCCAGGTCGAATACCGCGGTTCGGGGAGGATCGGATGATCGGGCGGGGAGGTTGTCGATGAGCTGCAGGCTTTCTTCCCAATCCCGGGGAAGTTGTTTGGCGGAATCGGCTTCGGCCGCGCTCGTATGCATGATAAGCGGTTTAACTCGAATCCACAGCCCGGGGATTCCAGTGGCGCTGCAATTGGCGGGGGTTTCCCCTGGGCGGAAGGGGATTGCTGGTGCTGAACACCAGGTTGCGATAGGTTTTAACTACCGATGCGTTGACGCGATCCCAATCGCGAGATCGTACCCAGTCCAATCCCCGGGCACGCAGGCGTTGTTTCACTTTGGGATTGAGGATGAGGTTACGGCAGGCGCGAAAAAATGCCCCGCTGTCCCCGGCGGTGCAAACCCTGCCGGCACCCGAGTATGCGACAATTTCCTGGCATCCGCCCTTATCGGAGACCAAGGCGGGTAATCCCGAAGCCAGAGCTTCCTGGATGACGTTGCCGAAAGTTTCCGTGGTTGAGGGGAAAAGGAATATATCGCTGCTGGCATAGACCCGGGACAATTCTTCTCCGGAGAGGTATCCCGGGAATATCGCTTCGGGCATGCGCTCTTCCAACACGTCCCTGATCGGACCGTCGCCGGCCAGGACGAATCGTACCCGGGGCAGGAGGCCGGCTTCGGCGAATTTTTCGTATACCTGCATGAAAATTTCCAAGTCCTTGTACCAGACGAAGCGTCCGGCATAGAGAATGACCAGGCGGTTTTCAGCGTTCCAGGAGCGACGCAGTTCCCGGCTGAAAAAGCCCGGATTAAAACGATCCAAATGGATGCCCCGGGACCAGATATCCACGTTGCGGATACCATGGGTTCTCAATATCCGGGCCATTTCCTCCGTTGGGGCGAGGACCGCGTCGGTGCCGTTGTACAGCCATTGCAGGTATTTCCAGGATTGATTTTCGAATATTCCCAGACGGAAAGACTTGAGGTAGGAGACAAAATCCGTATGGAATGAACACATTACCGGGATGCCGCGTTTTCGGGCATAGCGGCGGAAGTGGATGCCCATCAGATCGGGAACCGTGATATGGACGATGTCGGGGGCGAATTCGTCGAGATCACGATCAAGCCGGGGTGTGGGCAGGGAGATGCGGTAGTCCGGATAGAGAACCAGTGGAATCGACGGCACTTTGAACAGAGAGAGCCCCCGGCGGGCCTGTTCGGTATAGCTGTATGACCAGATGCCCGTTTGGATATCCTCCCGGAGAAGTGAATCGGTCAGCTCATATAAAGTGCGCGTTGCTCCATCCTGATTGCGGCGATAGGTGCCGCTGTAGATAGCGATTTTCATATGACTCCCTTGCAGACTATAACACAATAGTTGAAATATGTGAAAGCAGTGTTAAGAGGTGGTTTGGATATGGTGAAAGCCGCTGCTTCGCCTAATCCACCAGGGCCAGAACCCCTGAAAAACCCAGGTAAAACAGCACCGATCCCAGAATACAACCGCCGATAATCACCAGGAAGGCTCTGCCGCGCTTCATTTTCAACGAAGTGGCCAGTATGCTGCCCGACAGTGCGCCTCCGGCGTAGGGAAGGGCGGCCACTACAAATACACCCAGGGCGCCGAAACGGCGGAAACGTTCCCAACCCGGTTTTTTGGATGTGGACCCGGAATCCCGCGGGCGACGTCGCAGGCGGGCGCGGATTTTCTTTATCCAGCGGATGACCGCTTCCAGGCTGTGAAGGAGGAATACCGTCTGGATGATGTCGGAAACGATTACGATAAGGGTGATTTTGACCAGGCTGAAGTGGATCAGCAGGCCGTATGGATAGGAACCCCGACGCCCCAGGGCGTATTGGACGCCGATAAAAGAGAGGATTTTTCCGATTTCCTCGATGATGCTTACGGGTGAAGCCATGCCGCGTTATCCATCCCGGATTGGTTTCAAGGGTTTTTTTTCAGACGAACCCCGCGCCATTGAATCATCTCCTTGTAAAGACGCGGTTAAATTTCCGATTTTGATTCTTTGATTGACAGGTATCTCCGCCTTGTGATAGGCTGGTTTTGCCGGTATGCTTGATTTTTCACTGAGAGTGACACCTCCATGACCGTTATCTGGATTCTTGTCGCAGTCATCGCTTACACGTGGGTGGCCAACCTGTTGAGTTACCGCTGGCTGAAGGGACGGGTTCTGCGCAGCCGGCACTGGGATCTCAACATCTGTTGCGGACGTACCGACGGCGGGGGCGTCAATGCGGACATCCAGCGCCATGCGGAATTGCCCAATTTCGTGTTGATAGAAGACGTTGCCCGGCTGCCGTTCAGGGATCGGGCGTTTCGTCAGGTACTCTCTTCCCATACCATCGAACACGTGGATGCCCCGGACGCCTTCTACCGTGAACTCTGCCGGGTGGGAGATTCCGTCACCCTGGTGGTGCCGCCGCTGTGGGATATCAGCGCAGCGCTCAACCTGCTGGAACACCGCCACATCTTCCTGACGCTGCGCAAGGTTCACTCCACCTTGCCGAGATACGTGCGCTTGCCCGGCGCCGTTTGGGTTCAGCGCATTCTGGGCCAGCGCATCCATGCATAGGCGGGCTAGGACTTCAACGCCACCGCGGCTGCCGGTTCCAACACCTGGAATGTAAAGGACTCCGTGATGAACAGGTGGACCATCTCACCTTCATGGGAGCGGTAACCGATGGACAGGTCCTGACCCACCGTGAGATGGAAGTCGCCCCCCCTTCCGGACATCAGCAAGCCGCCATCAATGGCCGGGCTCCAGGCAATGGCCCCCCCCAGTAATGCGGAGACGCGCTGGTTCAGGGGAAAACCACGCTGGTCGCCCTGCTGAAGCATTTGATAAGGCCGGGTACCCAGAACCAGGTGGTAAGGCCCGCCGATGCCCTCCTGTTGCAGTACGAGAATGGCTGCTTCGACACCCTCCATGAACCCGTCCGGTAAGGCGTTGAGTTCCACGGCCGGGTGCGGCGAACTCGGCAGGATGCCGCTGATCCCCGCCGCTTCAAGTCCATGGTAAACCGCTATCTCTTCAAACCGGGCGGCTTGGCGGCACGCCGTTTCCAGGGGCGCCAGGTCGGGGTTGCGGACGCCCCGTTCAAGGTGTTCCAACTCCTCCATGGACAGGGTGAAATCCACCCTGGCTTCCAGCAGGGGCTGAACTTGGCGCAATCCCCAGCGGATTCCCTGAACGGGCTGATCAGCTTGGTCCAGGGTCACGCGGCCCAGGTTGACTGCTGCATGGGTCCATCCCAATGGGCCGTCGAAGTCCACCATGCGACGGGCCGACAGGTTGCCCTTAAGGGAGGTTCTGGCCTGTTCGTCTATTTCACTCCATGCCTGCTGCCCCAGGGGGGCCAGGCTGCGTTTTAGCAGGTCGCTCATGGCTATTCTCCTTTTTTCATGGCGCCAATTCCCAGGCTGCCGTCGGTTGCAGGCTTACCCGCGGGAGAACCCTCATCCTCCCCTGGGTCCCCCGCTTCGATAGATGTAATGGGGGCGGACTGAAAAAGATAGGTCCGCAATTCGGTATCGAATTCCGGGATCCGGCGCCGCAGCCACTCAAGGGCCATTGCCGCATGTTCAATTTCCTCGTTGCGGTTATGCAACAACACGTTTTTCAATTCGGCATCACCCGTGACATCCGCGCGCTGGTTGTACCAGTCCACGGCCTCCAGCTCTTCGCATAGGCTGGCCAGGGCTCGATGGATGTCCTGTGCTTCCGGAGAAAGGCCGGATTCATGGTAAACGGTACTCATCTGCTCCTCCTCGTCATGATTACACTGCCCCCATTCTAGCAAACCACCGCAAAGGCCGCAATTCCACCGGAATCAATACAACATGGCGCCGTGGGTGGCGCGCCATTGCTCGAACAACTTCAAGCAGCTTTTGCGTTCCAGGGGGATCCGCTCCGCCGGGGCAATGCCCGGTTCCCCGAGGATCCAGTCGTAGATCATGCGGTCGGAGAAACCAATGTCTGCGGCATCGTCCCGGGTGCAACCGAAATAAATGCGGGGAATGCGTGCCCAGGCCACCGCGCCCAGGCACATGGGGCAAGGTTCGCAGGTGGTGTACAGCAGGCAATCCTCCAGATGGTGGCGTTTCAGTCGGCGGGAGGCACTGCGGATGGCCAGGATCTCAGCGTGGGCGGTTGGATCATGCCGGGCAAGCACTTCGTTGTGGGCCCGTGAGATAACGATCCCGTCCCGCACCACGAGAGCGCCGAAGGGGCCGCCGTCGCCTTGCGTGATTCCCCGGCGGGCCTCCTCGCGGGCCAAGTGCATGAAATCGCCGGCGGGCATCATGAATCCTTGCGCCGGCCGGCTCGGCGGATGCGTTGGGTCGGGCCCAGGAGGATCACGATGTCTCCCGCTTGAAAAACTTCTTCAGGGCCGGGATTGAACCGCATCTCGGCGCTTCTGCGGATGGCCACCACCATGGCTTGGTAGCGCTCCCGCAATTGCGACAGGCGTACGGATTTTCCGTTCAGGTCCGAGTCGGCGTCAATGGTGATTTCTTCCAGGGAGAGGTCCAACATGCTGGGCTGGGAAACGATGTCCATGAGGTCGACCACGTTTGGGCGCAATACGCTGTTGACGATCCGTTTGGAGGAGAGCAGGTTGGGAGCGATGACGCGGTGAGCGCCGATACGCAGCAGTTTTGTTTCGTTCTGGACGTCCAGGGCCCGGGCGATGATGGAAAGGCCGGGATTCATCTCCTTGACGGTGAGAACGGCGAAGACATTCTCCGCATCCGATGAAAGCAGGGAGATAAACGCCTTGGCTTTGCGGATGCCGCATTGCTCAAGCACTTCTTCACGGGTGGCGTCCGCCCGCAGCACCCGCTGTCCCCGTTCTTCAGCCAGTGCGAAGCGTTGGGGATCCAGTTCAATGATCAGGCACTCGAGGCCGTGATCACTGAGTTCCCGGACAACGATTTCTCCCATGCGCCCGTATCCGGCGATAACAATATGGTTTTTCATGTTCGACAGCACTTTCATGCGCCTTCTCCCGAGAATACTGCGCACCCGGTCTTCCACGCCGTGTTCCACAACCGCGGAGGCGATGGAAAACACCAGGCCCAGGCCGCTGAGGATAACGAAAATGGTGAAGACCTTCCCTCCCTGGGAGAGGGGGAATACTTCCTGATAACCCACGGTCGTGATGCTGATCAGTGTCATGTACACAGCGTCACCCAAGGTGGCATTCTCAATGATCATGTAGCCGAGGGTGTCCACCACCAGAAGTGCCAGCAGCAGCAGGGCCAGGATCATTACCCGCGAAGTCTTTTTCATACCGTACCCATTTTAGCAGAAGCGGAAGGAGGGGGAAAGAAAGAACATTTGCAAAGTTGGCGCGTTGGAGCAAAGAAAGGCAACTCGGAAAATTTGGAATCATGCTTTCGAATTTGGGTGACTTGCGTCGGATGACCGCAGAACCTTTGTCCAAGTGGAGAATTTATTCCATGGCTTTTTCAACAGCGGCCCAATCAATTGCATTTATGGGGAAGGACATGCGCCAGACGGGGGCGGCATCCGCCATATCACAAACCAGCGAGAAAGCTTTTTTTCTCAGCGTTTTGGGTAAAATGGAGAGCGGGGCGTTGATTTCTTTCCAAATTTCCGGAATAAGTTCATGAATGGAAAGCCTTTCCAGGTTGAATTGAGCTGCTTTTTTCAGGAGAAACAGCCCGCCAAGCGGATAAGCGTCTCTGGCATTGATGTGCAGCCCCCAGGGCGTTCCAGAAACCCTGAATTTGTTGCCGTACCGGCGTACAATCACCTGGTCGTCCCCCAGTATGATTCCGGAGGGTGAAAGCCGGGCCGCCGTGGTTTTTCCACCCTCATCCGGTGCCAGGAAAAGCGCCGACCGGCCTCCGCGCACCACGGCCGACGCGTGAAGCATGCAGGCATCGAATCCCGGCAGAAAAGGTGCCAGCAGTGCCGACGTCGCAATGCGGTCTGATGCCTTACGGGCTGCGGACGGGGTGAAAAACATGTCCATCCTGTGAGTCTTGAAGTCAAGCATCACAAAAGAATCCGCATGCTCTTCACACAACACCCATTCAGACGGGCCGCCGGATCGTTCCATGCGTTTCCGAACCGGCTTGGTGTCGCGGATTGGCGGGCCGGCCGGTGGAAGGCGGATTGCGGGATCATCGTTGGCGTCATCGGTTGCATCCATTGAGGGCGGGTTGTTGGCATCAACCAATTGGAAATTCCACAGTATGTCGTGGTGACGGGATGCGCACCAAAAAGGCGTGAAGCGTTCGCGGTGGAAAAAATTCAACCCCGGCGGGGATTTCACCCGGATGGTCAGGCCTCCGACTCTCAAGCTTGGGGCGGTCGACTCCATATTGGATAAAATGGAAACCCTAGTCGGCGACGGAACCGGCGATACATCCCGCAATGCCCGGGAGCAGGCCCCCGCCGCACGTGTCGGAAAAAGGATTGAAGCCGGCGCTGCAACTGCCGGAGGAGGGTGCCGGACCCACCAGGCACCAGCCTTCGGTCTGATTGGCCGATTCGCCGGCGCTGCAGGATGCCTGGGTCGTGGTCTGGCCGTGGACGGAAGGGGAGGAAAGATCAAGGGCCACGGGGGGTTCGTATGTCTTTTTGCCCATTCAACAACTCATTGTTCGATGTTTTCGAATGAAATTTCTCCTAGTATAACACAAATTGTTTTTTTTCCGTTAAGAAACCGCTTATCCCTTTGAGGGAATCCCTGAAATGAATGGTCTGTGCCTACGGCTGTTCCCCGTTTCTCAGCCGGATATTGCCCGTATAAGGGCATTGGCTTTACCGGAAGACGGGTTTAGGTATGCCTGCTGCGGGGGGGGATGAGCCAGGTGGCCAGCAGGGCCGTGCCGCCCGCCACGAAAAAGGTGAGCAACCGCGAGGTGATCTCTTTGTCCATGCCGCTGCTTATCCAGGCGATGGTAAAGACCATGCCCGTGACGATGGTGATCAACGCGGCCCGGCCGTGAAAACGTTTCCAGAACAGGGATAGGATGATGACCACGGAGAAAGTGCCGCCTATGCCCGCCCAAACGTAGCTGACCAGGGTAAAAATCAATCTGGATGGAGAGAAATAGGCCAGGACCAGGGCCACCAGAGCCAGAACGGCGGTGATCATGCGGGAGTGCTTCAGGGAATCCGCATCACTGCCTTTACCCTTGCGGGCCGGCTTGATGAGATTCTCGGACAGTTCCGTGGCGGAAAGGATCAACAGGGAATCCGCCGTGGAGATCATGGCGGCTATGGCGCCGGTGATGAGCACCGCTGCAATGGCGGGAGGAAAGATCTTCAGCATGACCGCGGGCATGACGTACTCCTGATCTTTCAGCCCGCCGGGACCGAACAGGGCCAGGCCGATCCAGCCCAGGGAGAGGGCGCCGATATAGGCCACCACGGTCCAGGCGATGCCGATGTTGCGCGCCCGCTTGGCCTGGCGGGGGGAACGGATGGCCATGAAGCGCATGCTCAACTGGGGTTGCCCCCCCAGGTAGCCGAAAAACCAGGAAAAGCCCGCGGCGATCACGATGCCGGCGCCGAAACCCGAGGCCGCACCGGTTAGGGATGTAAAGGAAGGTCCGGCGGCGGACAGGGCTCCGCCGATGGAGTTGGCGAAAAGCCCGGGGTGGTTGGCGATATAGATGATCCCCACGATGGGCCCCACCACCAGGGCGGTGATCATGACCAGGGCCTGGACCACATCGGTATAGACCACGCTGCGGAAGCCGCCGTAAATGGTATAGGGTACGATAATCAGTGCCGTGATGAGCATGCCAAGGCGTGGGTCGATGTGGAACATGGTGTGCAGGGTCTTGCCGCCGCCAAGGAATTGTGCGCCCACGTAGAAAAAGAAAAAGAACACGATGGTGGTGCTGCCGACCATGCGAATGCCGCGTCCGACTTCCCCGTGTTTGCGGGCGATGTACTCGGTGTAGGTGTTGACGTCGTATTTTTCCGCTTCGTCGCGCAGGCGCCAGGCGATGGCGGCCCACGCGGTGATGATGCCCGCCACGCAGCCGATGGCGGTCCAGATTTCAGTCAACCCCGTGGCATAGGCGGCGCCGGGCAGGCCCAGCAATGCCCAGGAGGATTCCCCGGTGGCTCGTTCCGACAGGGCCGCGGCCCAGCCCGGCAGGTTGCGACCGGCAATGGCATAGTCGGCGCCGGTTTTTACTTTGCGTCCCTGATAGATGCCCCAGAGGATCAGCAGGATCAGGTAGGCGATCATCACAATCAGAATCTGGGTGGTCTGGACTTCCATGCGATACTCCTCGCGGCGTTATTCCGCTGCCATTGAATTTCAATGTCATTCTAGCGGAAGGTGAAAGCTCTTTTCAAGCGATCATAGGGCCGTGTGATGAGAATGTATGCAGCTTGGTGATGGGACACGAGCTCAGCAAGCCAAAGACTATAAATGACAAGCTTCCCATAATGAGAATGAAGGCGGTAAATGGATCGGCCGGCGGTGGATGCCCTTCGCTCACCACGCCGTGCCTGACCGGCAAGGGCTGCGGGGGCCTGAAATGACCCCGGTGGATGTTTGGGTCGTGATCCGGGGAATCATTTTACCCGCCTTCGTGGATAATCCACTACGGCGGGCCGGCTTCCTGGCCCAACCGGTTCCCAGTCAACAACGTTTACGTTCTCTCAGGGCAATCTGACCGCCGTCTTTTCCTGTCTCTAACTCTCCAACTCTGTTTCATGACCTTGTGATAGGATCGCCTTCAGCCTTGTGATGTCAACCATCCTGGAACCCCATTCGCCTTTTGCCATTCGGCCATTCGCCGTCGCTCTCCAACTCTCCAACTCCCCAACTTTCCTCTCTCTCCAACTCTTTTAAATGACGAACAGCATGGCGGATCCGGCCAGTGCGATCACCGTGCCGCCCACGGCTGACCAAGTGATGTGTTCGTGGAAGAAGTAGCGGGAAATCGGCAGCAGCAGGACCGGGGAAAGGGACATTAGCGTTGAAGCCACGCCGATGGGGGCGTGGCGGATGGCCACCAGGGAGAGGATGACCCCCAGTACCGGGCCCACCAGGCCCCCGCTGGTGATATCGATCAATGCCCGGCGGTCCTGCATTTTATGCAGATCTTTTCGGATGCGTCCCTTTAAGAGGAAGATCGGGGTTAGGACCGCCAGGGCGGCAATGACACGGATCTGGTTGGCCGCGATGGGTGACGCCCCGGCGTTCATACCCAGCTTGGAAAGGAGCAGCCCGCCCGCTTGCCCGGCGGCGCCGCCGATGCCCAGCAATACTCCCAGCCGAAAACGGTTTCTCGGGCCCAGGTCGCTTGATCGGGTTGAGGCGATGACCATGCCGATGCCGCTGACGGCCACCAGGATGGCGGTGATCTCCAGGGCTTTCAGGTGTTCCCCCAAAAAGATCCAAGCCATGATGGACCCGAAAATCGGCGCCAACAGCATGAGCAGCATGGAGAGGCGGGCGCCGATAAGGACAAAGGCTTCAAAGAGAAATGCATCCCCCACCACATAGCCGATGACCCCGCTAAGAGCCAGCCAGGTGGTGGCGCGCCACCCAAGGCCCGAAGCCAACAAAGTGCCGTGGGCCGCCATGTGGATCGGCAACAAAGCGGCCATGGCCACCCATAAGCGTACGTGGTTGACCGTAGTGGAGCCGACGCGGCGTCCCGCGTGACTGAAAGCGATGGAGTTGTAGGTCCAGCATGCCGCCGTCATCAAGGCGGCCAGTTCTCCGTGCAGGCTGCTCATGGGCGGATTGGAAAAGGCAAATGAGCCGGGAGGATCATCATCATCCCCGTTACTTGCGGGTATGAATGTTCACGCGGATGCTGTGGTGGATCATGTCGATGTGCACGATCTCGACGCGCAGGTTTTCGTTTTGTTCGATGAGTCTCAGCTTAAGGGTGATCTCCTGGAGCTGGGGGATTGTAAGGAACCCGGGATATTTCAATTCCGCGCGGATTTCAGCAAAATCGCCGCGGTCAAAATTGTCAATGCGGAGGATTGGAAGACCATGGCGATCAAACACGGCGTAGATGACATCCGGATCCTGTGTGTGTTCCATGATTGGCGGCATCATGATAGCGCAGGCGTTTCGGGAAATCAAGGCTTTGTGTTTTCGGTTTGACAGATTCAGTTGGACTGGCGTACAATTTTTTTCCGGAAGAGTGGTCTTCACGCCTGCCACCGCTACCGAGGAGGAAACATGAAAATCCGTGGATTGGTCGTAGTGTTCTTTATTATGGCGTCGGTGCTCTCAGCCGCCGCTGCAGATACCCATCCCTTCAGTGTGCACGACATGCTGGCCATGGAAAGGGTTTTTGGAAATCAGGTTTCACCCAATGGTGAATGGGTCGTTTTCGGGCTGCGCACAACCGACCTGGAAGCCAATCGCGGGCGCACGGACCTGTGGGTCATGCGGGCCGATGGCCGGGACCTGATGCGCCTTACCAGCCATCCGGCGGGGGATTTTTCACCCCTGTGGGCGCCGGACAACCGTACCGTCTGGTTTCTGTCCACCCGATCCGGCTCCAGTCAGGTGTGGCGGATCCGTCGTGATGGCGGTGAAGCCGTCCAGGTGACCCATCAGCCCCTGGGCGTCAGCAATCTTGTCCTTTCCCGTGACGGGAGCCGGATCGCATTTACCATGCAGGTATTCCCCGGAACCAGCGTGGCTGAGACAGTGAGACGGCTGGATGCCGAAAAAGAGAGTAAAACCAGCGGAAAATTGTTCAAGCGGCTGTTTATCCGCCACTGGGATACCTGGATGGACGGCCGGCGCCATCACCTATTCGTCATGCCCGCATCGGGCGGAGACGCGGTGGACGTTATGCGGGACATGGATGCCGATACGCCTGCCCAGCCTTTCGGCGGGGCCGAGGAGATCACCTTCGCTCCGGATGGCGATGAAATCCTGTTTACCGCTTCCGCGGCCGGCCGGGATGAGGCTTGGTCCACCAACTTCGATATCTTTGCCGCTCCGGTGGATGCGTCGCAGTCGCCGCGCAACCTGACCGCGGCCAACAAAGCCTGGGATACGGCGCCGGTGTTTTCTCCGGACGGCAAAACCCTTGCCTGGCTGGCCATGAAACGGCCTGGCTTCGAGGCCGACCGTTTCCGCATCATGCTGCGCGGGTGGCCCGAGGGCGAGGCCCGTGCGTTGACCGAAGCCTGGGACCGCTCCCCTGGCGGCATAGCCTGGGATCCCGACGGCCGCAGGCTTTGGGCCACGGCGGCCAACCTGGGCCAGAATTCTTTGTTTAAAGTGGATGTACGGTCGGGCAAGGTAACGACGGTGGTCAAAACGGGCAGCGTGCGCGGCTTCGGATTCAGCGGCCGCCGGGTGATTTTCGGTATGGATCGCCTGGACTCACCGGTAGAGTTGTACGCCGTGTACCGCAACGGCGGTACGCCGGTGCCCCTTACGCGCATAAACGCCCGGCAAGTGGCGGCTGCCCGCATGGGAGAGTACGAACAATTCACCTTTGCCGGCTGGAACAACGAAACGGTTTACGGATACGTGGTCAAGCCCGTGGATTTCGACCCCGCCAAGAAATACCCCGTGGCCTTTCTCATTCACGGCGGCCCCCAGGGGTCTTTCGGCAATGACTTCCACTACCGCTGGAATCCCCAGGCCTATGCCGGGGCGGGCTACGCCGCGGTGATGGTGGATTTTCATGGATCGGTGGGGTACGGACAGGCATTTACGGACTCCATTACCGGCGACTGGGGCGGAAAACCATTGGAAGACCTGCAAAAAGGCCTGGCCCACGCTGTGAAAACCTATCCCTGGCTGGATGGCGAGCGGGTCGGGGCATTGGGCGCATCCTACGGCGGATACATGATCAACTGGATCGCCGGCAATTGGCCGGACCGCTTCCGCTGCCTGATCAACCATGACGGCAACCTGGATGAACGCCTGGCTTATTTTGATACGGAAGAACTGTGGTTCCCCGAGTGGGAGCACGGGGGTGTGCCTTGGGAAAATCCCAAGGGGTATGAAAAGCACAACCCCATCAATTTCGTCAAGAACTGGAAAACGCCCATGCTGGTCATCCACGGCGCCCTGGATTTTCGCGTTGTGGAAACCCAGGGATTCTCCACTTTCACCGCTCTGCAGCGCCTGGGAATTCCCAGCCAATTGCTCTACTTCCCCGACGAGAATCATTGGGTCCTGCAACCCCACAACAGCATACTCTGGCACGATACGGTGCTGGGGTGGTTGGGACGCTGGTTGAAAGCCAAGTAGTGCACCGGTGCTTGGCCGCCTGATCTGCCGGCGGTGCGGCGGGGATTGGGATCCCGCCGCACCGCGGTGGTCCTGTGATTGCGGGGGGTTGCTGGAACTGGAGTATTCTCCCTGTTTCCCTGAAAAAAATCTTTCCCAAGCCCCGGGCTCTCTCTGGCGTTATGGTTTCGCCCTGCCCCTGGATGAGCGGGTGCTTCCCGTCAGCCTGGGTGAAGGCATGACGCCCATGGTTGAGATGAACGCTCCCGGGGGCCGGCGGTTGCAGATCAAAATGGATCATTTGCAACCTACCGGATCCTTCAAGGATCGGGGAGCGGCGGTGATGATCAGCCGGGTAAGGGCGTTGGGTATACGGGAAGTGGTGGAGGATTCATCCGGCAATGCCGGGGCGGCCGTGGCGGCTTATTGCGCCCGGGCGGGGGTGGCCTGTACCGTTTATGTCCCTGAATCCGCCCCCGCGGCCAAGCTGGCCCAGATCCGGGGATACGGAGCACGGGTTGAAAAAGTGGCCGGCCCCAGGGAGGCCGCTTCCCGTGCCGTGCGCAGGGCTGCGCGAACCAAATACTATGCCGGTCATTGCGTGGATCCGTTTTTCGTTCACGGAACCAAGACCGTGGCATACGAATTGGCTGAGCAACTGGGTTGGCGCGCTCCGGCGACAGTGGTGACTCCCTTGGGCAACGGAACTTTGCTGCTGGGACTGATCCGGGGATTCTCGGAGTTGGTCGCTGCGGAATGGATTTCCCGCATGCCGCGGATCGTGGCTTTCCAGACAAGGGCCTGCAATCCCCTGGCACGGTCCTTTCGCACCGGAGAAGTCCGACCGGCCGTGGTGGATCTGAAACCCACGGTTGCGGACGGTATCGCCGCGGCCGACCCGGTGCAGGGGAGGCACATCCTCGCTGAAATGCGCAGGGTCGGGGGCGAAATCCGCGATGTGTCGGAGCAAGAGATCCGCAAGGCGTGGAGAGAATGGGCCGAGCGGGGATTGGCCGTTGAACCGACTTCCGCAGTCGCTTTGGCCGGAGTGGAGACCATGGCGGAAGATGCGGGGGATACAGTGGTGATCGCCACCGGTCACGGCTTGAAAGCGGCAATTCCGGGCTGAAACCCGCTGCGATGACATTCCCTGATTTGTTTTTTGACACAGCCGTATTCCGCAGCAGCACTTCGGGGCGGCGGATAGCTTCTTGCGCCGCTTTGTGCCGGGCCGGATTAAACGGAGCGGGGGTTAGACCTTCGTCTCCGGCGTCTCTTGATGGATGTTGCGGCGATCAGTTCAGGGGGCTTCGTCCAATACCGTGGAGGTCCGCTGTTGCTTGCGCGAGCGGACACGCATGTTGTTGGATTTCAGGTCCAGGTCGAGGAATTCGCCCTGCGCCTTGGCGCCTTGCTTTTTTTCCAGCCTGGCGTTGCCGGAAAATTGCATTTCACGCTTGATAAAGTCCCACAGGACATTGTCGGAACCCCCGGTGATATCGTCTTTGCTGAAAGTGACCGATCCCTCGGCGGCTACGCTGTGCAGCCGGTTGTCGCCACGGAAAGACAGGCTCAAGGCCTCCGCGTTCAACTGGGCCTCAGTCGACTTGAAGCCCCCTTTGCCGCGGATGGTGAGGCGTTGCTTTTCAGGATCAAAGGCCAGCTTTTCGCCCCAGGCCGTGATGCTTTGGGTTTCTGATTGAAAGGTCAGCCGAACCTTGCCATTGGCCAGCAATTGCTTGTCCGGGTTCATGGTCAGGGATTCCGCCTTCAAACGGGCGGCATCCTGAAAAAGTTGAACGGAACCGGTAAAATGGGTGGTTCGGTTTTCGTCAAGGTGCAGGAGCTCCTTGGATTGGATGAAAAAAGGCTTTTCCGAGAAAGGCGGCTGGGGGCGTTTCGGGTGGAAAGTGGCGCGAACGCCATCCTTGCCTTTCATCCATTTTTTTTCCGTATGGATGGAAAAAGCGGGTGCCAGGAATACGTGTTTTTCTTGAATCACCCGGCATTCCTTGCCCTGCAAGTGGATCAGGTGATGGGGGGAATCAAACTCTATGGAATCGCTGCGGCTGGAGAAATCCCGACCGCGCAGGTTGCCGTTGCCTTTGCCCCGCCAGAGGGCGATTTCACCTGAGCGGAAGGTGAAGGACATGCTGTCGGCCGAAGCCGAGAATTCGGTACCGCCTGTATGGATCACTTCGCCGGGAATTGGGATTGTGATTTTGCTCAGAAACTTGCCTCCCGGGGTGAACGCGGCATCGAGCAGCTCGGATTTGATGCGGGAATGGCGTTCCCCCCGCTGCAGGTGCACCGTGACGCGGCGAACCAGACTGAGCTTGCTGATGTCCCCGTTTTCGTCGTGTTGGGCGGTCAAAACGCCGCAACGCAGGTCGCGCATCAGCGGGGGATCTCCCGGTGACTCAACCCGCATGTGGGCACGCCCCTGGCAGCGTGTCTCCCGGACGATTTCGATGTCGTCATCGAAAGCAATGGAAATCCAATCACCTTCCAGATCTGATTCCGGTCCCTTGATGGAGGCGGCTTTCTCCAGGATCAGCTTGCGTTCTTTTTCCACGAACCAAAGCGTCCCGGCCTGGAACTTGTATTCACGTCCTTGGCGCATGTGTACGCCCCGGGTGTCGAATAGTTTGATCAGGTTTTGCTTCAGGTAGTACGCCATGCCCTTGGCCGCGGTTCCCTTCAGGTCGCGCAGGGAGAAAGCGACGGGTTTCTTTGTTCTCAGGATGGCACGGTCCTTGAGAAAGAACTGGTCGGATTCCAGTACAAAGCGGCGTGAGGAAATTTTGGCGTTTTTCCGTACCAGTAGGTTATGATAGTTGTTCTCAACATAGCCTTCCTCACCCTGGACGTGAATATCCTCGCTCAATCTTCCCTGTTTCAGTAAGCGGGCATCAAGGTTCTGCATGTAGATGCGGTCCTGCTCACCCTTGCGGGAGCTGCTGCTTTTCAACTCAATGATGCGCCGGTTATCGCCGTCGAAAATGGTCTGCTCCATGCCGAGGCCGTCCGCCGTAAAATCAGCGGGCATGGGGTCCGGTTGGTGGCTGCGGACTCCTTTTACCACCAATACGATGGTGGCCAGGACGGCGACAGCCAAGAGGATCTGAATCAGCCTGCGGGTTCGGTTCATGGCAGATTTTCCTCTTTGTTTGTTTCCTGGAGGGTGGCTTGACGGCGCTTTTCGTAGTAGGGGCGGAGTTTCTCCAAGAGCAAACGGTTAAAGACCTGGGCGCCGGCGCGCGACATATGACAATTGGCTCGTCCCCAGCCGCCGTTGATAAAATACTCGGCTTTGTTTAACGGGAAAACATCAGGAGTGTCCAGAACAAGAACGTGTACATGCCTCAATCCGCGCTTGAGGCGACGAAGGTCACGCAATACGGCGGGGCGGTTGTAATTGGTGCGGAAGGTTCCGAAATGATTCGGAATCAGTACCAGGAAAGTATCCACTCCGTCTTTGTCGAGCTCCTGCAGCAACAAGCGCAGGTATTTACCCTCCTTGCCTGGAAATTTTGGATATCTTTGGCGCCAGTAATGGCGGGGTTTCTTCGTGACGACGACCCCTGGGGTATGCAGCGCGCCGATGTACTTTTGCAGCGTGACGAAGTCCATGACCTGATGATGATCGTCGGGAGAGAGGCGCTTGTTCCAGCGTTGGATGACGGCTTCGATGAAGTTTTCGATTTCCTGCTTGTGTTCCCATAGCAGGGAAAAAGAAGAAAACATGGAGATACTTTCATGCAACTTTCCCAGCCGGGCCAGCCAACGCTTGTTGGATCGGCTGTTAAAGATAAAGTAGTCCATCCCGTATATGACGAAATCCGGGGTTCCGGCGTGCCGCTTGAAAAAGCGGTAAAAGTGGTAGTTGTACTTCGGGTTTTTGCCGAATTGGGCTTCCTTGTAAGCGTTTTCATTGAGGATGGTGCGGAAGTACAGGGGATGGATGGCTTCGTAGGTTCGCGATGTACCCAGGATCAGGGTGTTGAAATCCTTGTCGCGGCTGAATTCGACAAACCGTGATTGGAAATCGTTGCCGCCGTAGAATGTGGATTCAAGGCTGGTGATCAGGAAATAACCGCCCCGGTCGCAGACGAAAAGCATCACCAGGAAGGTCAGCAAGACCGCGGCGCGTTTCAGGAATCTAGAATTGGAAGTAGATGAATTCATTGCTCTTATCAACGGCCAGGATCAGAATCAGGCAGATCCATGCGGCGGTGAAAACGGTGCGCAGCCAGACCGGCATGCAGCGGATCCAGCGGATACGATTCCGATTGTATATCAAGACCTCCATCAGGATAAACAAGGCGAGCAGCATGAGGTTGAACACGATGTGGCCGCCTCCGCTTTCAGCGGGGGTCAGGGAAAGATTCCCGAGATAGTGGAAGGCGGCCGAGAAAGACGCTGCCCGAAAAAACAGCCAGGCAAAAGTAACCAGGTGAAAAGTGATGATTATCTGCAGGGCATTGCGCAGGGTGCGCAGACGATTCAGCCTCATGGCCTTGCGCAGGCGCCGGCGGGGTTTGCGGGTGGCGTATCCCGCGGCCAGGTAGATTCCATGCAGGGTGCCCCAGGCCACGAACGTCCATGCGGCGCCGTGCCACAATCCCCCCAGGAACATGGTAATGAAAATGCCCACGCAATATCCCCAGGCCTCGGCCTTGATGCCCAGGAAACGGTCGTTGCGGATCCGGCGCAGGGTGGCATAGGCAATCGGCAGGAACAGGTAATCCCGCAGCCAGGTGGACAAAGATATATGCCAGCGGTTCCAGAAATCCGACAGGCTGCGGCTGAAATAGGGGGCGTTGAAATTCAACATGGACTGGTAGCCCAGCATGCGGGAGATGCCCACCGCCATGTCTGAGTAACCGGAAAAATCGCAATAAATCTGGAAAGCGTAGAAATACAGGCCGAAAACAAGATTAAGTCCCTGATCATCAGGATTCCGGAACACTTCGTTCACAAAAAGGGATAGGCGATCGGCAATGACCACTTTTTTGAAAAGCCCCCAGAGTACCTGATGGAATCCGCTCGTGATGCGGTCCACGTCGAAAGTGGAGCGGGTTTTCAGCTCGGCGATGAAGGCTCCGGCCCGGTCAATGGGGCCGGCCAGGAGCTGGGGAAAGAACGCCACGTAAAGTGTGAAGTAACCCAGATGATTCTCCGGCTTGAGGCGCCGGTGGTACACGTCCAGAAGGTAACTGATCAACTTGAAGGAGTAGAAGGAGACCCCGACCACGTAGGCGATCTTCAGGGGCGTGAATTGAAAGGAGCCGGACACCAGGGAGGCCAGAGCGAGTAGGCTGCCGCCGATGAAGTTCGTGTACTTGAATACCAGCAGGACGGACAAGCCCGCGGTAAGGCCGAGTGCCAGCAACAGGTGCCGGCTGCGGGGGGAATCACAATCCTCGAAGCGCCGGGCAATAAGATAAACCGCCAGGGTGGGGAGGAGGAGCAGGGCCAGGTTCCAGGGATTTCGATAGGCATAGAAAAACAGGCTGGCGCCCAGCAAGAAAATCCAGCGCACGCGGTGGGGTAGAAGAAAGTGCACCGTGAAAACCAAGGCGAAGAACACCAGAAAAATTTGTGATGTAAAGATCATGGCTCAGTAAGAAAAAAGTAAACTGAATTGTAGCCATGAGCTTGGGGAATGTCAATGGCGGGGTACAGGGGGCTCACCCCGGATAGGATGAAAACAAGCGTCCCCAGGGAGATTCGCGCAACCATTTGTCTACCACTTTGCGGCCCTTGAAGCGGTACCAAATGCGGTCATGGTAAAGCTCTGAGGCGAAGATGAACAGGTTGACCAGGGGAGTGTGGAAAAACAGTTTCTGCAGGTGGCGCAAAGGCGTATCGTGCCACATCAGCCGGCCCACTCCCGTGGCCAGGTTGACGCCAACGTCGAAATTCCAGTTTTCCCCTGCCGCGTCATCGTCACCGACAATGCGGATTTGAGCCGGATCGCCGACACCCAGTCCGTGTTCATGGGCCAGGGCGATACAGGGCAGATCACGCCAATTGAACCCCATCAGGCGTGCGGCCACGGAATCGATGGCCACTTGGTCGGCCGATGCCAACAGGACGTTGCGGTCATGGGGGATCACGGTACGGGGTCCGGGGCCGGAGCCGGCGGTGGTTCCGTCCATCACGGCGAACATGCCGGAGTGGATTTCACGGCCGATGGCCAGCAGGTCCACCAGGGTTTCGTGGATCCAGGAGTGCGTGTAGTGGCGCCTGACGTTGAGCAGGCCGCCGAAGGCGTTCTTCATGGCCCCGGTATAGGTGGTGTAAGAGTGGGTTTTCACGGTGGGCAAGTGGACGATGTTTTTGCCCATGAAGTAGTCGGGGATGCGGATACCTTCCGGGAATACCCGGTGCAGGGCCAGGGTCTTGAACTTGGGAGAAAAGGGAATCCAATTCATATCCCCGGGTTTGAAGTTAAACAGAACCGGAATGTTGAACGCGTTGTATTGGGGGGTGAATTTCAGGTCTTTCTCTCCCTTTTCCGGCAACGTCACAACCGTATGGTTGTGAACCGCACTCAGGTCGTTGAGCCCCGCGGATTTCAATGCCCGGATAGTGCCTTCCAATTGCCAAGGCGTGGTGTTGACCCCGGGGAAAAGGTTGTGCCAGGTGATATTGTCTTTCAGGATTGTCGTGGCCCCGGGATCCAGCGCTGCCTTGAGTCCCGCCAGCCGGCAGGCGCGGATGACGTCATCTACGGCGTTTTCCGGCGATGTTCGAACAACGGCGACCGTGGCGTGGGGCATGACTCCTCCTTGGGAAGGTTACGACGGCGTCATTATACCATCCCGGCTGCGTGGTTCAAGTCGGCCTGTCCCCGGGCGGGAGCGGAGTTGATTTCACTGCGGCGTTCCAGTACAATACCCAAATGGTAAAGAAAGCCTTGGCCAAGTGGAAGGATCGCCGCCAGAAACGACGTGAAGCGAAGCGCAACTCCGGAGGTTTCCGGGAATACGCCGAACTTATTGCGGAAACCCTGATCTACGTTTTTTTTGTCATGACCTTCCTGCTGCAGTCTTTTGTTATCCCCACCGGGTCCATGGAAGACACGCTGTTGATCGGTGACCACCTGTTGGTGGACAAGGTGAGTTATTCACGCGCGGTCGGCGGCCAGGGAGTTTTCCTGCTGCCCCAGGTAGCCATCCGGAGAGGGATGATCGTGACCTTTAAATCTCCCGCGGAAATGGACAAAGAATACGTCAAGCGGGTCATCGCCCTTCCCGGTGAGACCATCAGTATTCGCAACAAGCAGGTTTTCATCAACGGCGAAGCCCTGAATGAAGCCTACACCTTTTTCAAGGATCCCGCTGTCCAGGCCGGATACCGTGACAATTTCCCCCCTTTCACGGTGCCCAAGGGGCAGTACTTCTGCATGGGCGACAACCGGGATCATAGTTTTGATTCCCGCTATTGGGGAACCGTGCCGGCGGAGTACATTATCGGCCGCCCCTGGCGCATTTACTGGTCTTACACGGCTGAAACAGACGACTACATGGCCCCGGGTATCGTCAACCAGGTCCGCAGCATCCTGCGTACGGTGGTACACTTTTTCTCGCGTACACGCTGGCAGCGCAGCCTGCAGCGGATCCGCTGACCTCGGGTTAGGAGATTCGGGAGTCCGCAGCGGGCTCACCGGGAGGACGTATGGGCAAGCGTGCTTTGATAACGGGTGTTACCGGCCAGGACGGTTCATACCTGGCTGAGCTGCTGATGGAAAAGGGGTATACCGTCACGGGGATGGTCCGGCGTTCGAGTACGGAAAACTACGGGCGGCTGGACGGCATCAGGGAACGGATCCATATCCGTCAGGCCGACCTGCTTGACCAGTATTCCTTGATCAAACTGGTGGAAGAATGCCAGCCCGATGAGGTTTACAACCTGGCGGCCATGAGTTTTGTGCCCACTTCATGGAATCAACCCGTGCTCACGGCGGAGTTCACGGCGGTCGGGGTCACCCGCATGCTGGAAGCCATCCGGGCGGTCAATCCCAAGATTCGTTTTTACCAGGCTTCTTCTTCGGAGATGTTCGGCAAGGTCAAGGAGATCCCCCAGACGGAGAAAACCCCCTTCCACCCCCGCAGCCCTTACGGGGTGGCCAAAGTGTACGGCCATTGGATCACGGTCAACTACCGAGAAAGTTATGATATATTTGGAGTTTCGGGCATCCTTTTCAACCATGAATCCCCACGCCGGGGCATGGAGTTCGTGACCCGTAAAGTCACCCATGCCGCGGCCAGTATCAAGCTGGGACTGATGCGGGAGCTGCGCATGGGCAACCTGGATGCCAAGCGGGATTGGGGCTATGCCGGGGACTACGTCCGGGCCATGTGGATGATGCTGCAGCAGGATGAACCCGCGGACTTCGTCGTCGCCACGGGCGAAACCCATTCCGTGCGGGAGCTGGTCGAATTGGCCTTCCGCCGGGTAGATTTGGATTACAAAGATTTCGTTGTTCAGGACCCGCGTTTCATGCGCCCCGCCGAGGTGGACCTGTTGATCGGAGATCCCGCCAAGGCGCGACGGATCTTGGGATGGGAGCCCCGGGTATCTTTTACCGAGCTCGTGAACATGATGGTGGACGCGGACATGGAACGTTTAGAACGCGAGCAGAAGTTGAAAGCATGATTATTGAGCGGGAAGAGCGCCCTTGGGGACGCTTCGAGGTTTTGTACGAGGAAGAGGCCATGAAGGTGAAGCGCATCACCGTGCATCCCGGCCAGCGCCTGTCCCTGCAGAGCCACAATCATCGCGGTGAGGACTGGCTGATCCTCGAAGGAATCGCCCGGGTGGAACTGGACAACAAGGTGCTTCACCTTCATCCCCACCAGGCTGTACACATCCCCCCCCAGGCGCGCCATCGTGTCGCATGTGAGAGTAGAGAAAACCTGGTGTTCGTCGAGGTGCAACGGGGGAGTTACCTCGGGGAAGACGACATCGTCCGTTACGAAGACGATTACAAAAGGTCCTGATTACTCAACTTCCCAACTCCACAACTTCTCAACTTCCCAATTCACGCAATTGCTTGACCAGGGCCTTGTGCAGGCGACGGCGGACGCGGTTGAAATTCATTTCCCGCACCCGGGGGTGGACGCGGTTGGTGAGCAGGATGTAGCGCAACCCGCTGCGGGGATCCAGCCACAATGAAGTTCCGGTAAAACCGTTGTGGCCGAATGCATCGGTGGGCAAGGCCCGGCCTGCGGACGTCAGCGGGGTTGAATTCAATTTGAAACCCAGCGTGCGATGGGAGAGCTTGCCCGGAGTCAGGTTGCGGCCGAATAATTCCAGGAATTCCCTTCGCAGCAAGGTGGCGCTCTGGGGCAGGAACTCACCGCTTAGGCGGAACAGGTCCCTGGCGGTGGCGAAAAGGCCGGCATTGCCGGCACAACCTCCCAGATAAAAGGAATTGCCGTCGTGCGTGCGGCCGCGGATGATTTCCATGCGCCAGGGGAAACCCTGAACCACCGATTGCGGGCAGCGTTTTTCCGCGAGTTTTCTTTCCCAGGCATTGCCCATTTCCGTGGGAGCGCATTGATGGCGGCGGTGTTCGGGCACGTTCACCAGGGTGTCCTTGAGATTCAGTGGTTCCAGCAGCAGCTTGCGGGCGGCCCGCGTGAATGGTTCAGCGGCCAGCCTCTCCAGGACAAAATGGAGTAGAATGTAACCCGGGCAGGAGTAGACCACCCGCCGTCCTGGAACGGAACCCGGGGCCAGGGTCTTAATGGTGTCCAGGTAGGGGCGGGGTTCAAGGTAAAGGGGATGCCAGTCGGGCAGTCCGGCGGTATGTGACGCCAGATGGCGAATGGTCACCTGGCGGTGGGGGTAGTCCGGCAGGAAACGCTGTACCGGATCCTCCAGGCGCAGATTTCCGGATTGAATGAACCATGCGGCCATGAAGGCGGTCACCAAAGGTTTGGTCAATGATGCCAGGTCAAAAAGGGTATCCGGCGTCAGCGGTTCCTGCCTGGGTACCAAGGCCCGGTTGCCCCGGTAACATTCGTATAGAATGCGTTCGCCCCGCCCGGCGACAACGGCAAGGCCGGGAAAAATTCCGTCTTGGATCAGGCGGTCAGCCAGGGATTCGATTGGAGATCTTCTCCTCAATGCTTTGGGATATGCGCAGGGCCAGTTCCAAGGCGCGGCGGGCCGCGGCGGGACCCACGTTGCCTTCTCCGTCCCGGTGGATGGAATCACGGAACCGGGTCCACAAGTTGGCCAGGGGTTCCTCGTCCGGGATGGTGGGAATCTCCTCCAGTACTTGGCCGTCCTGGAGGGAGTGGCTCTTGACCGTGCGTTTTTTGTAGTCCAGGGAGATGTAGCGGTTTTTCTGGAATATTCGTAGTTTGCGTGTTTTTTTCTGGGAAACCCGGCTGGCCGTTACGTTGGCCACCAATCCGGATGCAAACTCCAGGCGCACATTGGCGATGTCGAACCGCGGTGAGATGATGGGAACGCCCACCGCGTGGATGGCCTGTACAGGTGAGGGGTCCATGTCCAGGATGATGTCCAAGTCGTGGATCATCAGGTCCATGATCACGTCCACATCCAGGGAGCGCGGAGAAAACGGCCCCAAACGCTGACTTTCGATGAAAAGCGGCTTGTCTACCCTGGGGCGCACCCATTGCACGGCCGGGTTGAAGCGTTCAAGGTGGCCCACTCCCACCACCACGCCGTGGGTGGAAGCGAGGCGGATCAGCTCATCCGCTTCTTCGAGGGTGCGTGTCATGGGCTTTTCCACCAGCACGTGACGGCCATGGCTGATGAAAAAACGCGCGATCTCAAAGTGGCTCTCCGTAGGCGTAGAGACCATGACCGCGTCCACTTCAGGCAGCATGTCGCGGTAATGGCCCACCGTCGGCACCGGCTGGGCTTGCATAGCGGTTTGCAGTTGCGCGGGATCGCGGTCCGCGGCGGCTGTGATGGTGATCCCCGGGATGGACCGGGCCACACGCAGATGGTTGGTCCCCATGGCACCGGTGCCCACTATGCCGACACGGAGGGAAGAAGGCGAATTGCGTTCGTTCTCCATGTTGATGTTCCTTTGGGAGTTACTTGTGCACGAAATTTTTAAGGATTCCCCGCTTCGTTCTCTTGATGAAATCGGTGATGACACGGGTTTCTTCACTGCCGGGATAGGTTTGCTCCAGGCGGTCCAGGGCCTGTGAAGTGTTGAGGTCGGAACGGAAAATGATGCGGAATATATCCTTGACCGTAACAATGAAATCACGGCTGATACCGTTGCGCATCATGCCGATGGAGTTGGGACCATACAGAACGTAGTTTTCCCGTGATTGGGAGACCTTGGCGAACGGCACAATGTCCTGGAGTACGATTGTGTAACCGCCGATATAGGCGTTGCGGCCGATGCGGACGAATTGATGGACCGAAGAGTGGGCGCTGATCACCACGTGATCTTCCACCTCCACGTGGCCGGCCAGGGTGGCGCCGTTGATGATCACCGTATGGTTGCCGATGCGGCAGTCATGGCCTATGTGGGCATACGCCATCAAGTAGTTGTGGTTTCCCAGGTGGGTTGTGCCGCCACCCTTGACGGTGCCGCGGTTGACGGTGGCGAATTCACGAATGGTGTTGTGATCACCGATTTCAACCCAGGTCTCCTCTCCCTTGAATGTAACGTCTTGGGGATCGGTACCGATTGAGGCGAAGGGGAAGACGACACACTGCCGGCCGATACGGGTGTTGCAGTCGATAATGGCATGATGCTTGACCACGGAACCATCGCCTACCTCGACGTTGTCGCCGATAATGGCGTAAGCGCCGACGGCGACATCATTGCCCAGTTGCGCACTGGGACTGATTCGCGCGGTGGGGTCTATCTTCGTGCTCATCGGTGGGCCTCGGTAGACATGATTCCCCCTTCAGCCGCCGCCTGCTTGATTGCGGATGCGACTGCCCCTATTTTGGCATATCGGCCGCAACGGCGCAACCAAAGGGGATTCATGTTCAACCGGTCGCCCGGGACCGCTGCATGGCGGTGCCGGGCATGACCGATCCTCGCAAAAAAAAGACTTGCATAGGTCGATGACCTGATGCTACTTGGCTTTATACTTGGCGTCGTAGGCCTTGATTACGGCGTCGGTGATATCGATGGAGGTGTCGAAATAAGATACTCCGGCACTACTCAAGTCCAAGATCAGGGTGTATGCGTCTGATTTGCCGATCTGCTGGATTACAGGCATGATTTCTTTGTACAGGGTCTGCATTTCCGTCTGGTAGCGGCGCTGGAATTCATTCTGGGAATCCTCGACGAAACGTTTCAATTGTACCCGCAAGTTCTGCAACTCAGCGGCTTTTTTTTCGCGGGTATCCTGATTCAGGGCCGGGGACATGAGCTCCTTTTCCAGGTTCTTGATGGCGGTTTCCCGTTTCTGGATGTCCAGCTTTTTCTCGTTGGAGATCTTCTCCAGCTTGTCTTTGACCTGCTTGCCGCGGATGGTTTCCACCAGGATCTTCTGGGGATTCACTACGGCGATTTTCTGTTCGGCATAGGCGTATACGCCCATGGATACCAACACCAACCCGATGACTAACGCTCTCTTCATCTTTGACTCCTTTAATCTAAATAATAACTCTATTTTTTCAACCCGTCCGAAGCATTGGGCCAATGCAGGCCTGGATCCGGCGGGACATGAATCAATGGAACGAAGGTCCGACGGCGAAGCGGAACACAAAGTGGTGATCTTCTTCATAGAGAAGCCTTGAATTTCGCGAGAAGATCAGGCGGAACGGGACGTTCAACATGGGAACGAAGACTTTCACCTCCAGTCCCACAGACTGGAAAACGTTGTTCAGGCTGATGGGAACCCCGGTATCGTAACTGTTGCCGACGTCGTAGAACGCTACAAAGGAAACCTGTTCGTTCAGGGGGATGCTGTACTCGGCGTTGATAAAAAAGGCTTTGGTACCGCCGATAATGTAATTCATCTCAGGATCGCGTGGTCCGATGGTGTAGATTTCATACCCGCGGATCGATCGTTCGCCTCCCAGGAAATATCGTTCGTAGAAGGGAACCGGTTCGGAGCCGAAGTTGTGGATGAACTGGTAGACCAGATGCAACCCTATGGTATGTCGCCGTTTCATCATGGGGATGAACTTGACGAACTCCAGCTTGAACTTGTGCAGGTCCACATCACCACCCAGGAATCCTCCGCTGTAACGGTAGTTAAACAAGTACTTGGTGCCGGATCGCGGGAATATCGGTGAATCCACGGTGGAGTAGTAGATGGTGGGGGAGAGAGAGGAAACGTCGCGTTTGCCGCCGGTGTAATAGAAGTAGGAGTAAGGGTTGCTGAAGTCAAGGTCGGGGTCGATGTCGGTGATCTCGATTTTCTGCAGGCTGTAGATCAAGCTGGCTCCCCAATACCTCCAGAACCGTGTTGATGTCGAGATATTGAACCCTTCGGCGTGTTGCGTGTACAGGGTGGGGTATTGGTAAGAGGTGCGGAAGACGTCGATGCCCAGACTGGCGGGCGAATTGAACAGCCAGGGTTCGGTGAAGGCGAAACGGTAGTTTTTCGATCGGGTGCCCTGTTGAAAGCTGAGGGCGAAGGTTTCTCCCATGCCCAGGAAGTTCTGGGTGGAATAGCCCGCGGAAATAAACAGGCCGTCATAACCGCTGTAGCCGACGTTGAAGTTGATGGACTGGCGGTTGAGCTCCTGGACTTCAACCAAAAGGTTGATCTTCTGGGGATCTTCGGGATCCGGCTTGACCTCAGGCATCTTCTCAACGGTGACCAGTCCCAATTGTTTCATGCGCCGAATGGAATCTTCCAAGAGGTTGATGTTCAGCCGGTATCCTTCGCGCAGGAACCATTCGCGTCGGATGACATGGTCCTTGGTAAAGGTATTGCCCACGAATTCAAGCCGTCCCAGGTAAACGATGTCGTTTTCCTGGATGGTAAAGGTCAGGTCCGCGATTTTCTTTATGGGATCGAGGTTTTCCGTCGGTACTACCTGGCAGTAGAAAAAGCCCAAGGAGTAGTAAAGTTTCTGGATTGCTTCTATGGCGTCATTGCGTTTTTTTATGTTGAACACATCGCCATTGCTCATTTTGAGCTGACGCTTGATAAAAAAGGATTTGATGATCTTGTTGCCCTCGACATTGACCTCGCCCAGGCGGTAACGGGGACCGAGTTCAACAGGAATCGTGATGCGCAACATCTTGCGCGACCGGCCCAGGACGTTGAAGCGGCGGAACAACGAAAATTCGGGGGTTCCGATCTTGGCTTCCAGGAAGCCCTTCTGCTGCATCCGCTCGCGGATTTTTTCCAAATCCTCCTGGATGCCTTTCTCGTCGTAGACATCCTTTCCGGAAATGGCCGAAAACAACCCGTGTGGTTTGTTGTTCTTGAGGCCGTGGCGCAGGAAGCCGGGAGATATCTTGCTGCTGTCCAAGCCCGTGAACACTATCGCTCCGATCCGGGTTTTGGGGCCGGGGTCGACTTTAATGGTCAGGTCTACCCGATCTTCCCCCTTGTCGCGGGTGATCACGCTTACCTTGCCGTTGTTGTAGCCTTTCTCAACCAAAAGATCGGTTATGATGCGTTCAACCTGTTTGACCTTGGCGGGATTGTAATAGGAGAGGGTGGAGAGAACGATGCTGTTCTCCTGGAGTTTCTCGTTGATGTCATCCTGTTTGACTTTTTTGCCGGTTTCATAAGTGATTGAGGCGATGGTTCGGTTTTCCTCCACGGTAACGATTACCGTGTTGACACCTTGCTCTTGATCCAGCTCGATGCGGATATTGCTAAAAAAACCGGTATCCCAAAGACTTTTGAAATCGCGGGCCAGGATGTCGCGGGAAAGCGGACCCCCCTGGTTGGACTTCATGTAAAACAGAATCGTGTCCCGGGAAACCTTGCGATTGCCCCGGATCTCAATCTTATCGATGGTTGCTGCTTGGATTAATCCTGCGAGCAGTAATGTCAGTATGAATGCTCCCACCAGTTTTTTCATGAACACCTCTGAAATAAAACGCTTTTATAGCATATCCCTCGGCAAAACTCAACATGCCCGTTGTGGCCGGGAGTAAGGGGAAGGGCCCCGGCTGCTCCGGAAAGCGTTGCAGAGATCTGACCACCGGACATTGTCGGGATCCTTCCAGGTTAAAGACAACCGTTAAGGTTTAAGAGTTTCGTTGCGGCGAAATTCGTTGACTTTGTCTGGCCGCTTGATTATACTGCCTGCGGAGAGACGGTATGGGAGGAACGCCTGGAAGGGAATTCCAGAGATCCCGGATTCACAAGCCATACCGTGGATTTTACGAGGAGGAGTTTCCAGATGAACATGAAAAAGACTGTTCTCATGATGTTGGTTTTGTTGATGGTGGCCGGATTGAGCCTGGAAGCCCAGGAAAAACCGCGCCTAGGCGTATTGCGTTTCACCAACGCCACACGCATTGAATGGTGGACGGTTTCGGTTGCCCGGGAGATGCAGGATATGATGGCTTCGGAACTGGCCAGCACCAAAGCGTTTACCGTGCTGGAGCGCAACGAGCTGGATGCCGTCCTGGCCGAGCAGGATCTCAGTGATTCCGGCCGGGTCGATCCCGCCACGGCGGTGAAGATGGGCAAGATCAAGGGGGCCAAGTACCTGATCGCCGGGACGGTCACCTCTTTTGAGAAAGGTGTGTCCGGCGGTGGCGGCAAGGTACGCTTCAAGGGCCTGTCTGTGGGCGGAAAGAAAGAGAAAGCCTACATCGCCGTGGATGTCAAGGTGGTGGACACCGAGACCGGAGAGATCGTGGACACCCGCACCATCGAGGCCACCGTAAAGGCCAAGGCCGCCGGCGCCGGCCTGTCACTGCGCAATTTTTCCATCGGGGGTGACGCGCACAAAAAAACCGCCACGGGTAAAGCCATCCGCGCATGCATCATCTACATTTCCGAATACCTGACCTGCTCCCTGGTCAATGGCAAGGACGCTCCATGCATGAAAAAGTGGGATCGCATGGACAGCAAGCGCCGGGAAAAGACCAAGGGCGCCATCAGTCTTGAGTAGTTTACGTGACAGCGTCGGGTGATGGAGTAGGATCCCGGGAAGGGATCCATACCCTCGACGGGACCGTTTTGCCCGATACCGGCGCTGCACCCGGAACGGCCCCTACGGTGTTGATCACCGGCGGGGCCGGATTCCTGGGCTCCCACCTCTGCGATCGCTACCTGAAGGCAGGCTGGCGGGTGGTGGCCCTGGACAACCTGTTGACCGGTTCGGTGGCGCATATTTCCCACCTGATGGGCCATGAAAGTTTCCATTTCATTCATTACAACGTCACAAATTACCTGTATTTTCCCGGGCCCATTGACTTGATCCTGCATTTCGCCTGTCCCGCTTCGCCCCGGGACTACGCGCAGTTCCCCATTCAGACCATGAAGGTGGACTCCTTGGGAACCTTGAATTCCCTCGGCCTGGCCAGGGCAAAGGGATCTCGTTACGTTTTCGCTTCCACGTCCGAGGTGTACGGCGATCCCAGGGAACACCCCCAAAAAGAATCTTATTGGGGACACGTCAACCCCGTGGGGCCGCGATCCATGTACACTGAATCCAAGCGTTTTTCCGAGGCCATGTGTATGGCCTATCATCGTCATCACGCCCTGGACGTTCGGATCGCGCGGATTTTCAACACTTACGGAACACACATGCGTCTGGACGACGGCCGGGTGATCCCCACTTTTATCGCCCGGGCGTTGCAGGGCCAATCCCTGGTGTTGAATGGAGACGGTTCTCAGACGAGAAGTTTCTGCTACGTGGACGACCTGGTGGATGGACTGATGCAGCTTTCCGTCCGGGATGGATTGGACGGGATGGTGATGAACCTGGGCAATCCCGAGGAAGTGGCCATCCGCGAACTCGCGGAAAAAATTCTGGCTTTTTGCGGGGGGGACGGCGGCATGACCATCCGCCGACTACCGGGAGACGACCCGGCCCGCCGGCTGCCCGACATCGACCTGGCGCGGCGCCTGCTGGGTTTCGATCCGCAAATCGACCTTAGAACCGGGTTGTCCCGGTTGATCCCCTGGGTCCGCGAACGTCTAAACGCCCCGACTCCCTAACTTCCCTCCCGATTCATCCAGGTAAGGCAGTCCCGGGATCAGCAGCATGGCGGGAATCGACAGGACGAAGCTGAATCCGAACAGCCAGGCGTATCCCAGCCATCCGGCAATGAAGCCGCTTGCCACCCCGGCGAACAACCCTCCGAGGTTCATCAGCCCCGATCCAATGGCGTAGTGAGCAGCCTTGAAATGCGGGCTGCAAATGCGCATCAGGAAAGTCATGAGCACTGCGGTGCCCAGGCCTCCGGCCAGTTGATCGAAACCGTGGATGCCCGCGAAAAGCACGAGATTTCCCGTACCCATCCATGTTGATTGCATTCCCCCGGGGGTGATATAGGGCGCCAGGTGAAGGGCGGCCCCCATGTAGATGAGGTTGGTGATGTTCTGGGCCAGCAAGAAGGGCCAGATCACCCGCTTTAAACCGTAACGGGAAATGGCCCAGCCGCCAGCCAATGCCCCGGCGATGGAAGCCGGCAACCCCACCCAGGCACTGATCCAGCCGTAATGCACCTTGATCCCCAGGTCTACGACAAAGGGAGCCACCATGGTGGAAAGGGCCCATTCGCCGGTACGCATGAGGATGATGAAAGCCAGGATCCGGCCGGCTCTTTGCCGTTCCATGAACGAGATAAAGGCCCGTGAGAAGTGGGAGTCCTTTTCGGTCAACAGGCGGCGCTTGAGGGGTCGGCGGAAAATTCCCACGCCCACCAGGGCCAGCAGCAGCAACATGGCCACCCAATGGGAAAAATAAACGCGCCGTAAAAACGGCAGCCGGGTTTGCAGGCCTTGCCAGGCGGATGAAAGGAAAAAGGCGCGTATCGTGAGGATGATTCCCACAAGCAGGGCAACCAGTACCAGGGGACCGGGGCGCAACAGGGAACGCAGCCAGCGCCCGGGTGCGTGTCCGGCTGCCTCTACTTCGGCAAGGAATAGAAGATGAAATACAAAAAATAGACCGAAGATCAGGGCCGCGGCTGCATATGCCGTGCCCCAGCCGATGGTGGTGCCGATGGTGACCACCACTCCCGCGCCGGTCATCATGGCGATCCGGTAGGCCATGACGCGATAGCCGATCCATCGTGCCTGGGCGTCCTTGTCCAGGGCCTCCATGTAGTAGCCGTCGATGGCGATGTCGTGGGTGGCCGCCAGGATGGAGCCCAGGAAAAAGAGCACGGCCACGGCCCGGACACCGAAGTCCAAAGGGGCGAATACGGCCGCCAGGACGATGACTCCCAGCAGCAGTCCCTGCATGCAGAGCAGCCAGCGGCGTTTGGTGGCAATGGCGTCCACGTGAGGGGCCCAGAGAAACTTGAGAATCCAGGGCAGGCCGAAAAGGGAGGTCAGTCCGATGCTTTCCAAAGACACCCGCATGTCGCGAAAAAACACCGAGGAGACAGTACGGATCAGGGTGAAGGGGAAACCCTCGGTAAAGTAGGTGGTGAAGGCCCATACGGCGGGAGGCGGGTGGAGTCGTTTTCTCATGGCATGGATTCCGGAGAAAGGCGATTATAACAATGCTGCGAACAACACGCAAGGATCGCGAACCGTGACGACTCCCTGCCCTTGCGCGAACGGGGCTGGAAGGCTTATAATGTATAAACATACGCGCTGCAGAAAGGCAGCGGGGAGGCGCATGTTGAACCAGATGAAAACCGTACTCTTGCTGGGCGGGCTAACGGGCCTGCTGCTGCTGGTGGGCGGTGTTGCCGCCGGCAAGGCCGGAATGCTAATCGCTCTGGTCCTGGCCGCGGCCATGAACTTGTCCGCCTGGTGGTTTTCAGACAGCATCGTGCTGCGTATGCACAAGGCACGTCCCCTTGGCATGCAGGAGGCGCCCCGTATCCACGCCATGGTGGAGTCTTTAAGCCAGCGGGCCATGATCCCGGTACCCCGGGTCTATGTCATGGAAAATCCATCCCCCAACGCCTTTGCCACGGGACGCGATCCTTCCCGGGGCGTGGTCGTGGTGTCCACCGGATTGCTGCGCCTGCTGGACGAGCGTGAACTGGCGGGGGTGTTGGCCCACGAGTTGAGCCATATCCTGCACCGGGATACCATGGTGCAATCCATTGCCGCCACCTTGGGAGGAGCCGTCATGATGCTGGCTTACCAGATGCGCTGGTTCGCATTCCTCGGCGGCGGCAACGACGATGATGACGGCGGCGGCATCCTGGGGCTGCTGGCCATGGCCATTCTGGCTCCACTGGCCGCCAGTCTCATACAGATGGCGATTTCCAGATCACGGGAATACGGTGCCGATGAAGGTTCCGCCCGATTGACCCATGATCCGGAGGGTTTGGCCTCGGCGTTGGACAAACTGGGCCGTGAGAGTCGCCGGGTTCCCTTGCGAACCCACAGTCAGGCGGCCCACCTTTTCATTGTGTCACCGCTGAGGGCCGGTTTCCTGACCCGACTCTTTTCCACCCACCCGCCCCTGGAGGAGAGGATCGCCCGCTTGCGAGCCATGTCCACGGCCTGAGGGGCGCGGCTTAATCCGCTTGACATCCCCCTGAAGTCCCCTTATACTGGACGATCCGAGTCTCCGTGACAATGGAGGCACGTCAGGAACAGGAATCAACAATGAGCGAAAATCCGCGTCCCGAACAGAACATCCGCAAGACACGCAAGCAAGTTGGATACAAGCCTCTGGAGAAAACCCCGGATGCCGTGTACGCTGACCTGGGATTCCGATGCGGGCTGGAAATCCACCAGCAATTGCTGACGCGGCAGAAGTTGTTCTGCCGGTGTCCCGCCGGAATTTACCAGAAGAACGGGGAATACGATGCCGAACTGGTGCGCCACATGCGACCGACCCTGAGTGAATTGGGAGAATACGACGGCACCGCGTTGATGGAATTCAAGACCCGTAAAAACATCTTTTACCGCATTCACAACACCACGGCATGTACTTACGATATTGACGATACGCCACCCTTCAGGATCGATGACCAGGCTTTGGATATCGCCCTTGAAGTGGCGTTGCTGCTGGGCACCAGCATTGTGGGTGAACTGCATGTCACCCGCAAACAATACCTTGACGGGAGTATCCCCACGGGCTTCCAGCGCACCGCCATTGTGGGCATCGAAGGCCGCATCCCGGTCGGTGATCGCAACGTGGGCATCATCCAGATCAGCGTGGAGGAGGACTCCTGCCGTGAGGTGTCCGACCTTGGACATGATCGGGTGTACACCACGGACCGGCTGGGCATGCCCCTGATCGAGACGGTGACCCACCCGGAGTTGCTGACCCCGCACATGGCCGCCGAAGGCGCCCAGTACCTGCGTTTCCTTGCGCGCAGTACCGGCCATGTGCGCACCGGGATCGGCGCCGCCCGGCAGGATGTCAACGTGAGCATCCGCGGCGGCACCCGGGTGGAGATCAAGGGGGTGGCCCACATCTCCTGGATCCCCCAACTGACCCATATAGAAGCTTTCCGCCAGAAAAGCCTGTTGCGAATCCGTTCGCTTTTGGCTGAACGCGGACTGAAAGCGGATACCTGGAGTTGCACCGCCTTGGATCTGCCGGAAACCTGGATCCCCCGGCAATCACTCCACGAAATTTATCAAGATACTCCAGACTTGAAAGCAGTGGCCATCAACCTGCCCGGATTCAAGAACCTGCTGTCGCATTTCACCCAGCCCGGACAGGTTTTCGCCGATGAAATCGCAGATCGTCTCAAGGTGGTGGCCTGCATCGAACGCCCCAACATGGCCCATTCCGAGGAGTCCGGATCCATTCTGCCCCGCACAAGAATAAACGAAATCCGCAAGCGCCTGGGGAGCGGCCCGGGGGATGCCCAGATCGTGGTGTGGGGACCGGCCGCAGACATGGCCACCGCAAAAGAGACCGTCGAAGAACGGTGCCGGCTGGCTTTCTCAGGTGTCCCCAATGAGACCCGCAAGTCTTACGCCGACGGCACCACTCACTTTGAGCGGGTGCTGCCCGGCCCGGACCGGATGTACCCGGATACGGACACGGCTCCCATTCCGGTGGAGGAAGAGCGGATCGAGCGTATCCGTTCCAGCCTGCCCCGCCCGGTGTCCGAACAGGTGGCGCGCTTGCAGGAGTGGGGCGTGGCGCCAAACCACGTGGCTTACATCCTGAGGCGCAATTTTTTCGAGACCCTGGAGCGGATTGTGGTGGATTTCGGCCAGCCGCCGCGGCGGGTGGCCCGGGTCTTCTCGCAAGTGTTGCGGCACCTGGATCCTTCGTCACGGGTAAAGGACGGCTTCATGGCCACCCGGCTGATTGATCTTTACGCTTTCATGAAGCGTGAAGAAATCGATCCCGGCCTGGTGGAAGCCATGCTGCCGGTGGTGACGGACCATCCCCAGATGGAGCTGCCCTCGGTGCTGGAAACCATCGGGTTCCGGCGTTGCGGCCGCAAGGAAATCCAGGAGATGTTGCCGGTGCTGGACGCCAAGTTCGACGAGATTAACACATCGCCGGATCCGACGGCACGTCACCGCTGGATCATGGGCAGATTGCGGCCAGTGGCCTTGGGAAACATGGACCTGGAGGAGTTGAGCCGCTTGGTTCCCGGAGGCCGCCATGAGTGATATGTTCAAAGGATACCGAGGACGCGCGTTGCAAACCCTGAAGTCGTTCAATATTCGCGTTTGGAGCGAAGCCGAAGTGAAAACCACCCGGGGCGATTTTCAGGGCATTGTTCTGCCCCGCTCCGAAAACGACGATGATCGCCACCTGGTGCTCAAACTGGCTACCGGATACAACGTTGGTATCGACGTGGATACGGTAAAGACGATTCATGAAATCGGTTACCGTGAGGCCCACTACAAGATTCCGGAAAAAGAGTTCCCCTTTTCTCCTGAAAAACCCCGGGTCAAGCTATTCGGTACGGGCGGAACCATTGCCTCCCGCCTGGATTACCGTACCGGAGCCGTGATTCCGGCTTTTTCTCCCGGCGAGTTGTATGGAGCCGTACCCGAATTGGCGGATATCTGCAACCTGGAGACGGAAAAACTCTTCGCCGTGTTCAGCGAGAACATGGGACCCAGCCAGTACATCACCCTGGCCAAAGCCATCGGCGAAGAGATCCGCCGGGGCGTGGACGGAATCGTGATCGGTCATGGTACGGATACCATGCATCACACGGCGTCGGCCCTGACCTTCATGGTGCAGAATCCCCCCGTACCCATCATCATGGTGGGATCCCAGCGTTCTTCCGACCGTCCGTCGTCGGATGCGGCCCTTAACCTCATTCATGCCACCACAGCCGCATCCAAAGCGGATATCGCGGAGGTGATGGTGTGCATGTTCGGACCCACTTCCGACGAATACGCGTTGCTGCATTCAGGAACCCGCGTGCGCAAGATGCATTCTTCCTACCGTTCCACTTTCCGCACCATCGGCGATATCCCGCGGGCCCGGGTGGAAAGGGAGCGAATCGTACCGTTGTGCAAGGATTACCGCCCACGGCGCCGCGACCGTGATGTGACGATCAAGCCCTTCTTTGAAGAGAAGGTTTCCATTGTCTACTATTACCCGAACATGCAGCCGGACATCATCGATTCATTGGTGGACAACGGCTACCGCGGCATCGTGATCGCGGGTACCGGTCTGGGCCATGTCAACAAACCCCTTTACCCCGCCATTGAAAGAGCGGCCAAAAAGGGCGTGGCTGTGTACATGACCGTACAGACGCTTTGGGGTTACGTGCACATGTTTGTTTACGATACCGGTCGCGATCTCATGAGCAAGGGGGTGGTTCCGGCCGAGAACATGCTGCCCGAAGTGGCCTATATCAAGCTCGGCTGGGCTTTGGGACAGTCGCAAGACCTGGACGAGGTCAGACGAATCATGCTGACGCCGGTAAATGATGAAATCACTCCCCGGGAACCCTACAACGGCTACCTGGTGTTTCAGGGCGGTATCCCGGAAGTTGAACGATTCCTCAAGCGCTACCATAAATAAATAGTACTGCACCGGTTGCGCTGAAGCTGGTCATTGTACTGCAATCAGAGTGCAAAGTATTGTGGCCGACAAGGAGGCACGCATGAAATCAGTATGCCCGCGGTGGACGGTGCGGATGGGGATCGCTTTTTTATTGTTGTCGGTAAGCCTGTCAGCGGATGACCAGGGATGGATCAACAACTCTTTGACCCTGAAGGTCAACTCCAAGATATCATTGAAATTCACCAATGAGATCCGACATCAGGAGATTGCTTTCGCCGATGCGTTTTTGCACAATTGGCAGGGTGGGGTCGTATGGAAAGCATCGGCCCGGACGTATGCCGGCGTATTCTATAAGCGTGAGACCACTGCCAGTTTGGATGACAACATCAACGAAAACCGTCTCACCCTGGAAGGGGGTTGGCAACTTCCCCTGACAAAAAAATCCCGCTTCGACGTGCGTTTTCGCACGGAGATCCGTGAATTTAGAGCGGGCCGTAAAGAAGACCACCTGCGTTTTCGCCTGCGCCTGCGCTTCACCACCCAGATCAACCTTGGCAGCCTGAAGCTGAAGCCTTTTGTGGCCACCGAGCCATTTGCCGACACCCTGGCCGACAAGATCAACCGCAATCGTTTTTACCTGGGGGTCGGGGTTCCCTTGACGGCGCATTTGCAGTGGGTGGTCAACTACATCCGTCAGGATACCAGCGGCAAGGATCCGCTGCATATTCTCAATACAGGTGTGGACCTGAAATTCTAGGAGGAAAGCCGTGAACAAGAGGCAACGCTGGATTCTAACTTTCTTCGGCCTGCTTGTGGTGGTGGGATTGCTGCTCTTGGTGATGCCGGAGGTGGAAGAGGAAGTCCGCCGTGATGAGACGGTCATGTTTAGAGAGGATAAGCCGGGGGCGGCGGCCCTGACCAAGGCCACCGGCTTGGAAACGGAGTGGATCGCCTTGCGGGCCATAGAGTGCGGGGTGAGCCCGCCGGGATTTCGCCAGCAGGCCGGCACGGACTACCGCCCCAGCTTCAATCCGGACCCCGCCATTCCCGCCCAGTGCTGGATCGAGACGGGCTACGGAACCCAGAACGCCTGCAAATACTGTCATACCGACTACCTGGCCATGATTCAACACGGCAACAACTTTCCCATCGGCGAGGATCAGGTGCTTTTCAGTTTTCCAACCCCCAAGCTCAACCGCATAAATTGGAAAAATATCACCCATCCCCAGGAGATCGTCCAACGCCTGGAAGCGGAAGGCATCGCCGTACCGGATCCCGGTGATCCCGCCAACCTCAACTGGGTGCGCCAAGACAATTGGCGCGAGGCATATGCCCGGGGTCGGACCGTGAATGACTCCAGCTGGAACAACTTGTCCAACCGCAACAGCGATCTCCAGTTGATGCCCGCCCTGAATCCCGACGATCTCTATCCATGGCATCCGCAGGATCCGACCGGCGGTGGTCGTCACGGGTACGTGGATCGCCAGGGATTCGTCATAAACGCCGCCGGCGCGTTTACCGGCTGGCGGGCGGTGAACTTCTTTCCTTACGCCATCTTCACTCCGCTGACGGGATCGGTAAGCGGCGTGTACATCCGCTTGCCCAAGCTGTTCCGCGAAAAGGACGGCCGTTTCGACCTGGATACCTATCGCAGCAACCTGGACCTGCTGGCCAAGCAGATCAAAAACAGGCCCTGCGATGAAGTGAATTACTTTGGTGACGCCGCGGAAGTTCCATTGGAAAAAGGGTTCTACCCGGTGGGCACGGAGTTTGCCCACCCCCTGCACTATGTAGACCTGAACGCCGACGGCGAACGCGGCGATAACCTGGACGGTGTGCTGGGTGAGGAGGGGGAGAGTTTCGAGTTCCCGGGCACCCGTTCCCGACGGGTCAAAGAGATCCGCTACATGTACAAGTGGCAGCCCGTATCCCTGGCCGACATCTCCCCACCGGAAGAGGACAGTGAAGCCGTCCTGGGCAATGAATGGAAGGGCTGGATCGACAACGGCGGCGGTTGGATCCTGGCCGGTTTTATCGAGCGCCGGGACGGACGCCTCCGCCCCCAGACCACCGAGGAGCTGCTGCAATGCCTGGGATGCCATTCGGCGGTGGGCAACACCGTTGATGCGGTTTGGTCGTTCCAGCGCAAGTTGCCGGGTGATGCAGGTTGGGGTGAAATGGATTACGGAGACTATTCCAGCGCTGATCCGCAAAGAACGCGGTTGAACGATTACGTCAACCCCAATGTGGGGCGTGGCGAAATGGAGTACTTCTACGCATCCGTGGTGGGCGCGGACCTCTACGGTGTCATGCCTGCCGAGATCAAGGCGGAGTTGATTCAGTACGCTGAGAATGCCGGTCTGGCGGATTCCCTGGGCCTGACCCATTCCGTGATTGAGATTTTTGACGATGAGGCACTGAAAGAAACTCCCCGCGATGTCCGGGAGCCGATCCTGCGCGAACGGGCACGCATCATGCGCCGATACGCCGCGGAAAAGGCCTACCTGGAATTCGACGCCCAGCGTGACGAGTTCTTTATCAAGGGATCCATATTCTATCCCGCCCGGCAAACCATGCAGGGCAACATCGCGGCGTACCGGCGGATCGTTCTTGACCAGAGCTTCAACTTGGGCAAAAACGTGTTCGGCCTTCAGCCCGGAGCCATTCCTTTTACCTTCCGCTCCGACGGTCAGGTACTCAATACCCGCCGGGAACCCATTCCCGCGGGCGCCGTGATCGACGGGCGGCCTTACGGAGAAGACGGCGTGGGAACAACGCCGACCGGACTGACGCCGGTGGACGGTCAGGGACGGCCTGTTGACGGCTCCGGGAAACCCGTAGACCTGGAAACCCGGCCCGAGGACGCGGCCGGACACATAACCCACGGGGGAACTTTTGATACCCGCTATACCCCCATCCTTTCAGACCGCAAGGTGCGGCCGGCCAAGCGGAAAGACGGCTCCGGAAACTGATTTTCCGTTCTACCGTTTCGCTGGGGTACTGGAGTCCGGGATGCCGGGAACGGCATGGCATGTCTCTACCGCATGGCCGGTCGCTTTTTTAGATGCCCCCGATAGCCGATTCCCCTGCTCAAACCGGCAACTTTTGCTTTCCCTTGTGTAAACCTTTTCCCCCGCACGACTGTTTTATACATGTAGGCTTCCCCGGGAAGTGCTGATTCCTACTATGCGGCCTGGGAAGCGGCGAACAGGTGAAAAAGACATGAATACGGTGTTGGAAAACGCCAATCCCGCCAACGAGCTGGAGGGGCTGCTGCAGCGTTCTCGGAACGGGGATTCCCGGGCATTCGAGACCCTGGTCAAACGCTTGCAACCCATGGTGTTCAAGGTGGCCATGGGCTTTTTCCGCGACAGTGATGACGCCATGGAGGTCCTTCAGGATACGTTCCTGCGGGTTTACCGCAACATCGAACGGGTGGACCGGGCCGTCGGCTTGACCGGCTGGGTGTTTCGTATCGCCACCAACATCTGCATCGATCGCTACCGGTCACGGCAGAAAAGGGGGGAAAGGGAGCGAAAGCTGACTTTGCTCCAGAGCGGGGTGGCCGACCCGGCCGGGAATCCCGAGGAACGGCTGCAACAGGCGGACCGCTTGAAGCGGCTGCAGGCCGCGGTTGACAAACTGTCGGAACGTGAGCGATCCGTGTTTGTCCTCAAACACGTGAACCATATGAAGATGACGGATATCGCGGCCGCCCTGGATATCTCCGTGGGTACGGTGAAATCCACTCACTTTCGGGCTGTGAACCATCTGCGGCGGGAAGTCGCGGCGGGAGGCAAGGCATGAAAACCAGAGATTGTGAACGCATCCGCAAAGAAATGGCTTTATGGCTGGCCGGCGAAAGCGACGGCGTCGAGGTGGTACCGCACCTGGAGAGTTGCTTGGAATGTAGGCGATACTTTGAGCAATTGCAGGTCCTTATGGCGGATATAGAAGCCGGCAACAAGGAAATCCGGCACGTGATGAACGGGGTGGATTGGGATGGATTGGCGCGGCAGGTGACCCGCCATTCCATGCAGGCCCCGACTCCCCGAAGCAGCGCACGCAAACGCTGGCGCCTGCCCCTGGCCGCGGCTTTGTTTGGGTTTGGGTTGATGACGGGATACCTGATATTCCACCGGGGAGCGGAGCGTCCCTCCGTTCAACCGGCGGCCCTGCAGTTGTCCAACAGCATCCGACTGGTGGAAACCGCCATGGACCGCCGGGAGATTGTTGATTTCCTCGGCAGGATGCGGTTGCTGCTGGTTGAATTGATGCATGCCCCGGACACGGAAGCCGACCGGCAGGTGATGGCCGCTGCGGCCCAGCGACTGCTGCGGGAGTATCGCTACCTGGGCCAGAACCTGACCCATAGCAGCATCCAGGAAGCCCGGGGTGTCATGGAACGTTTTTCCTGGGTGCTTACGGAATTGTCCTATGATCCGCCCCCAAGCCCGGATCGGCTGGCGGCGGTACGCCGCATGGTGGAACAGGAGCGCTTGCTCCTGAAAGTACGTTTGATTGAGCGGGAACTCGAGTTCACCGCCCGCGAGGTGTAACATGAAACGAAAATTAACGGCATTCATGATAATTTTGCTGCTGGGTTCCGCGGTTTCGGCAACGGTTCCCCGTGACAACGGCGATATGGAACGCGCCAAAATCCTTTTGTTCGACAAGCAATGGCGCGCAGCCCTGAGCGAAATCGACCGCATATTGGCGGACCGTCCCGGCTTCTCCCAGGCCCTGTATTACCGGGCCCGTTGTCTGGCTGAGCTGGGCCGGAAGCAGGAAGCGTTGCGGGGTTACCAGCGTTTTCTGGAGGCCGACGGTGCCGAGGGATTGCGTGAAGAAGCCAGAATCTCCATGATCGACCTGGCCTTTGCTTTGCACGCCGCCAATGGCAAAGGGTACCTCAAAATCATCCTGGATTATCTGGATTCACCGCTGGAGGAAGTGCGGTTCTATGCCGCCTTGAAACTGAGCTACCTGGAAGACAAGAAAGTCTCCGCCCGGGCCGTGCCCATACTCAAAGGCATGGTGGAAAGGGAATCCGACCCTGAGCTGGCGGACCGGGCGAGGATCGCCCTGTTGCGCATTGATCCGCGCAATTTGGGCGAGTCCAGAAACACCGGCCACGACATGGACAACGCCATGTTGCGCATCCAGGTAACGAATCGCCGCACCCGCAAAGCCACCTTCTCAATCCGCATCCCCTTCATGCTGGCGCGCTTGGCCCTCGAGGCGCTGCCGCAAGCGGAACGCAAGGCATTGCAGGCCAGGGGTTACTCCCTGGACCGCATAATCCGCACCCTCAGCAGCAGCCGCGAGATTATCCGGCTGGAGTCCGGTGACGACGAAGTGCGGTTGTGGGTGGAACACAAGTGAAATACCGGGGCTCCGTGGCCCCGGATCCCATATAGAGGAGGTGAAGCATGCATCGCAAGATCTGGGTATTGGTGATGGTGGCGGCCTTGCTGGTTGGTCCCCTGGCGGGATCCCTCTCGGCTGCACCAAAGGCTGACAAGGACGCCCGGGTGTTCAAACTGCTGGTTTTAGACAAAGCCACAGGCAAAGAAGAGGTCAAACTGACTATTCCCGTGGCCCTGCTGGAATGGGCTGCTGAATGCTGCCCGGAAGAAACACTGCAACTGAACAGTAAGTGCCGGCTTTCCCTGAACCAGTTGCTGGACATGCTCAAAAAGAGCGGCAACCAGACATTGCTTGAAGTGGAAGAAAAAGACAAGCGGATCAAGATCTGGTTTGAGTAAGTGAACGGAAGAACGGGAAAGGGAGGCGTCGGCAACCGGCCGGCTGCAACCGGCACGGCTGCCGCCTCTCCTTCCCCGTCCTTCCCAAAGCAAATGATTCCCGCGGATCACACCTCGGGCGCGTCATCCCTGAAACGTGTGGTCCGGTGGGAACCGTCACAAAAAGGCTGATTGCGTGATTTTCCGCAGCGGCACAGGCAGTAATGCTCGGATGATTCGGGGGTGGATCCCGCATCGTCCTTCAAGGGAACACCGCCGCTGACCTCCAGAGGGCCGTTCTTGGCCACCCGGATGGCCGGTGGCCGTTGGGGCTCCGCAGCGGGTTTGCCGTTGCGGGATGTACTGAGGGCACCGGACGGGCATTTGCGAACTACGGCTTCGATCGCTTCAGGCGACGCGGCGTCGGGATCGATCCACGGGCGGTGGTTTTTTTTGAATACCTGGGGCAGGCCGAGTACGCAGGAGCGGTCGTGGGAACATGCGCCGCGGTTGTCGTGCACGGTGATCTCGGCCCCCGGGTAATCCACGCGCAGGTCCGGCACCCGGTCCGGTTTCTTTTCCCCGTTGATGCCTTTTTCCACGTGGCTGCCGTCGCAAAAGGGCTTGCGGTTTGAAAGCCCGCAACGACACAACACCATTACCGGCGCTGCCGGCAGGGGTTTCCCCGCGTTGTCCTTCAGATTTTCCACACCGGTAACGCGAAAGGGCTTGGTCCGGGTGCAGTGGATCTCAGGCTTTTTGGCTTCAGGATCTTCGGATTTCATTTTGCTTGACCATGCGGCGAAACCATGGTAGGGCTTTGCCTGCTTCCTGTCAAGCCCGCCTTGACATGCCGGCGCTTTGGGGTATACTGGAGCATTCCCCCGCGCGCCGTTCCCGGGTTCATTCCAAGATGGAGACCATCAATGCGGCCGGCGCCCCGGCTCAAATTCAGAGTCAATCGTTGGGATCATAGGAGGAGACAGATGATCAAACCCCACGGAGCGGATCAGTTGAAGCCTTTATACGTCAGGGACGATTCTTTGCGCAAGGCATTGCAAAGCGAGGCGGAATCCTTGCCGGCCGTTACGTTGACTTCGGCCGCGGCGGCCAACGCCGTCATGCTGGGCAGCGGCTACTTTACTCCCCTGTCCGGGTACATGAACCGGGCGGATGCCCTGCGGGTGGCCCGGGAAATGCGTACCGCCAGCGGGTTGTTCTGGCCTGTACCCGTGCTGAACATGCTGGCGGATCCCAAAGATCTGCGGACGGGAGACCGCATCGCCCTGAAGGATCCCAATGTGGAGGGAGAGCCCGTAATGGCCGTGCAGACCGTGGCGGCCGTGGAGATGCTCAGCGCTGACGAAAAAATAGAGATCGTGGAAAAGATCTTTCGTACCACCGATGAACAACACCCCGGCGTGGCCACTTTCATGGCCCAGGGAGACTATCTGGTATCCGGCCCGGTTCAGGTGCTGAACTTCTCTTATTTTGCCAGCGATTTCCCGGGAACCTTCCGCACGGCCTGGCAGATCCGCGAGGAGATGCAGTCATTGGGTTGGGAAAAAGTGGTGGCTTTCCAAACCCGCAATCCCATGCACCGCGCCCACGAAGAGTTGTGCCGTATGGCCAAGGAAGCGGTTGACGCCGACGGTATCCTGATCCACATGCTCCTGGGCAAGCTGAAAAAAGGTGACATTCCCGCGGAAGTACGCGATGCGGCCATCCGCAAGATGGTGGACCTGTATTTTCCCCCGCACACAGTGCTTATTACCGGATACGGTTTCGACATGCTTTATGCCGGTCCCCGTGAAGCCGTGCTGCATGCGGTTTTTCGTCAGAACTGCGGCTGCAGCCACTTGATCGTTGGGCGCGACCATGCCGGTTGCGGCAGCTATTACGGCCCTTTTGACGCCCAGACCATATTTGACGAGGAAGTACCCGCCGGCGCCCTGGAGATAGAAATCTTCAAGGCGGACCACACGGCATGGTCCAGAAAGCTGAACAAGGTGGTGATGATGGGCAAGCACCCGGATCACACCAAGGAAGATTGGGTTTTCCTCAGCGGCACCAAGGTGCGGGAAATGCTTTCCCGCGGCGAAAGCCTGCCCGTAGAGTTCAGCCGACCCGAAGTGGCCGCCATCCTGGGTGAGTACTACCGCTCCGTTGGGGACGGTTCCTGACCATTTTTTCTTAACTCGGACGACTCGTTTTTTTCGTACCGTTCCCTATGCGTGGATGCCCGCTGGATACTTGGGCCCGAAATGGGATTGAGCCTTTTCCCTGCCCGCAACTTTCTCAACTACTCTTGTCCCGGGGCCGTTGGCCAGGGGACGAGATCGGCGGCGACGCTGGTTGCGGGGAACTCCCGCCGGGCCGTTGCTGCCAATTGGTTGATCTCCGCTTTCGTCTGCAGTGGATTGAGATGGACCAGAAGCAATTGGTTTATCCCGGCCCGGGCGGCGATCTTCACCACCCCCTCCAGGTGAGCGTGCCCTGAGGCGGCCACGGCCTCACCGCGGCCCCAGCATTCATGCATGAGCAGGGGGCAGCCTGAAACGAAATCCACGGTCCCGTCATCACAGCCCGTATCCGTGATGTAGGCCAGGCCGTCGTTTATGCGTATACCCAGGGAGGGGTTCGTGTGCCTTTGGCGGCGGCATTCAATTCTCAGGCCGGCGATGTGGTTTTCCCCGGGAACCAGGTCCACCACATGGAGGCCGGGATTGGCCTGTTGCAACCGGTGGGCGAAGAATGGCGGCGCAATCAGTCGGTCCAGGATGGCGGCGGCGGATTCGCCGTAAACCGCCTTTCCCGGGCCGGCGACAATGATCCGGCGCGCGGGGAAAAGAGCGGAAAGGTAAATCAGCCCCGCCGTATGGTCCAAGTGGTAATGGGAAAGCAGAATCACCACCGGCTTCTCGCCGCCGGCGTCTTGCGGTGTTTGCTTCGCCAAGCGACTCAATCCCGTACCCGCGTCCAGGATCAGGTCGACTTCCGTTCCAAGAACCTGGTAAGCCGCTGTGTGGTGTTCATGGCCGGGCATCCAGCCCATGGCCCCCAGAGGAATGACCCGCAGCGGCAAACCAGCACCGGTCATGATTCTTTTACCGGGGAGTCGGGCGTCAATCCGGCCGCCCTTTTTGAAGGGAAGAGGCGCCTCCAGGCGTAGCGGCCCCGCGCAAGGATGACCGCCATTCCCCAACCGGCCATGAGCAGGTCCAGGGCGCGGCGCACCAGGATAAGGCCCACGGCGTGGGAAGGCCCCATGCCCAGCAGGGCGAACAGGGACAGGTAGGTCATCTCGTAGATCCCCACCGAACCGGGAATACCTGGAAGAATAAACGCCACGGATCCCAGGATAATGAGCAGGAAGGACTTCTCCATGGTAATGGCCGAACAGCCCAGAAAATGGAGGGTCAAGTAGATTTCGGCTGTCCACAGGGCGATGAATACCATGTAGCCGAAGAATACCAGGGCGAAGCGGTCACGGTGGTGGATGTAAAAGCTGGACATCAGGGCATCGGTCTCGGCGATTTTGCTTTCGTGCCGCCGGCGAAAGGCCCGGCCGAGCCGGAAGCGGTTCAACAGGTTTAACAAGCGCATGAAGAAACCGTGGCGTTGCTGGTGAATCAACCATGCGACCAGGCCGATGATCAGGGCGGTCATTCCCAGAAAGGTAGCCGTCTGGGCGGGGGGCAGGGGGGCGGAAATCACGAGTAAGGCCAATCCGACGGGAATGAGTACGGCGGTGACCAGCAGCTCAATGGTTTTATCGATGACCACGGAGGCGATTACTTTGCGTTGCGGTATTTTCTCCACCATGAGGGCCTTGAACGCATCCCCCCCGATGCGGGATGTGGGGGTGATGTATCCCATGGCATGACCGGCCATGCGCGCACCGAGAAGGTGGGGCAGTCCCGACGTGCCGCCGCATCGTTCCAGCACGGCTTTCCAATTCAGGGAGCGCAATCCCCAGAAAAGGATCCGCAGCAGAATAAGGACCAGGAACTCCGGAAAAGAAATGCGCCGCAATGTTTCCCATATGCGCTCCGGTCCGGCGCGGACCACCACGTACGCGAACAGAGCGATCCCGGCCAGGGAAAGAACAACCGTGGCGCCGCGTTTCATGAAACCGCCATCCCTCCGGGAGTCCCGGTCACCGCCGCGCCTCTTCTTTGCCGGCCAAGGTGAATTCAGGCGGACGTTTGCGGTGATGGTCCGTCACTTTCTGCAGGGCTTGTCCCATGGCCACCAACTCCGCTTCGGAGAAGAGGTCACCCGTGATGGTGATGCTGAGGGGATGACCGTCCTTATCGAAACCGTTGGGCAGGACCAGTGCCGGGTGGCCGGTCAGGTTGGTGAGCAGCAGGTTGCCGCCGCCGAAGGTTGGGCAGATATACAGGTCCACCTGCCGGAACAACTCCGCCATGCGTTTCAGCAACAGGGTGCGGACCCGGTTGGCCTGCAGGTACTCGACTGCCGGTATCAGCCGGGCATGGCGAAAGACGTTGGGCCAGGCGTTGCGAATCTGACGCACCAGTTCATCGTCCCGGTTCGCTCGGGTGAGTTCATCAAAGGCGGCGGCGGCTTCGGCGTTCAGGATCATGGCCAGGGGCGCGACGGGTATGTCGGGCAATGCGATCTCAATGGGCTCAATACCCAGGGAACGCAGCACGGCAAGGGTGGCGTGGTCCGCCGGGCTTTTCTCCGGGGAGGCAAAGGCCCGGGTCACTATGCCCACACGCAGTCCCTGGATGCCCTGCGTCCGCGGCCAGGCAAAACCATGGTCACGGCAATCCGGATCTTTTCCATCCGCACCATGAATGGCGGCAAATACCAGGCCGGTTCCCTCGGCGGAGCGGCAGATCGGCCCCACCTTGTCCATGGTCCAGCTCAATGCCATGGCCCCGAAACGGCTGACCCGCCCGAAGGTGGGCCTCAGTCCGCTGACTCCGCAACGGGTGGAAGGCGAGACAATGGAGCCCCAGGTCTCGGTGCCGATGGCGAATCCCACCAGGCCGGCGGCGGTTGCGGCGGCCGGGCCCGCGGATGAGCCGCTGGACCCCTGTTCAAGATCCCATGGATTGCGGGTTTTTCCCCCGTACCAAACATCCCCCCACGCCAGGGCGCCGGTTGTCAACTTGGCGACCAGAACGGCACCGGCTTCTTCCAGGCGCTTTACCACCGTGGCGGGTTCGTCTATCACCTGGTCCTTGAAGGGAGCGGCCCCCCAGGTTGTTGGGTAACCGGGCACGGCGAAGAGGTCCTTGATTCCATACGGGATGCCGTGCAGGGGGCCGCGCCAGTGACCGGAGTCCAACTCCCGGTCCGCTTTCCGGGCTTGACGCAGAGCCAGGTCTTCCGTCAGGTTGACCACGCATTGCAACTTCGGACCCAGTTCCTTAAGCCGATCCAGGTAGATTCCGGTAAGGGCCTCGCTGCGCAGGCGTCTGCTTCTCAGCCAGGCGGACAACACGGGCAGGGGCTGGAAGGCGATTTCAACTGGATTTTGCGGCAGCGGCGGTGGCACCGGCGGATGCCAGGCCGGTACTGAAAGCGCTTGCTCGGGCGGGGAAAACAACGCGGGGTTGAAGCGTAGCGCCGGCGGCAGGGAGTTGGGCAGGGAGACGGACCGCAGGCGCCGAAAAGTTTCCAGCCGATCGCGCAGGTCCGGGCGCATGAGATCGACCTCGGATTCGGTGAAATCCAGGCCCGACATGGCTGCGGCGGCCTGCACCGCCGGAGTGGAAAAAGGGGCATTCCCTTCCGTCCCGGGGGACAGCCAGAGCAGTCCGCCAAGTAGGATACAGGCAAAAGCCAGAATGATGGCGGCAACGCGCCAGGGATTGGATTGACGGTGTTCTGGAGTCATGGTCACCTCCGGGGGAGGCACGGCCTCCCGCATTGCGGCTTCCGGGCCTGGTTATGCCGATTTTTCTGTGCAGGCTCCGCCTCGTGCCGGCCGTCCAGGCTGGTTGTACCGTTTATTGTTGAACGCAATGTTTCTACGTTACGGTACGGTGTTCGCCTTGTCAAGGGAAGATCAGTTCGATGCGAGGTCGCGGCAGGCCGCGACGATATTTGAAAAAAGCTCTTCCATACGGTGAGTGGGAGTGGACGAGAATGCGATGCGCAACATGGAATCCAGGGCGATGACACCGGTATCGTATTGAGTAAGCAGGCGCCGGCGTACGGCCTCGGCGTTTCCCTGGACCAGTTGCAGGCAGATGAAGTAGCCTGAATTGCAGGGCAGGGGAGTAAACCAGCGTGAAGACTCCGGCAGGTCTTTGATGATGCGGCGCACTGCTTGGTATCGCCGCAACATCAGTGAAAATTTGGCGTCCTTTTCTGCGGGGTATTCAGGATCGTTCAGGGCTTTCAGGATCAGCGATTGCGACAGGCGTGAGGCCGACGAGATGTTGCCCCGCAGCATGCCGGCGGTCTTCTCTTCCAGAGCGGCGTAGAGGTCAGGACCGCCGCCGCGGATTCCGTAGGTAATGAACCCCACGCGGAAACCCCAGGCGTATTCCTCCTTGGTGGCCCCGTCGACCTTTACGGCCAATAGGTTTTCGTGCAGATCCGCCAGCTCGGCGAACAGGGATTCGCGGTAAACGCCGTCTTCATAGACCAGGCCGAAGTAGGCGTCGTCCAAAATCACCAGCAGCTTTATTCCCGATGCTGCGGTTTCCTGCAGGATGTCCCGCAGGCGGGGGATCTCCTCCAGGGTTGGGGTATAACCCGTCGGGTTGTTGGGAAAATTGAGGATCACTATACGACGTTGGGAAGCGGGGCCCGACTGCAGGGCTTTCCGAAAGCCTTCAAGGTCCAGCCCCCCGTTGTGGAAGAGGGGGTAAGGCGCCAGGCGGGCATCCCGGGCGTGTTCAAACACCAGGCGGTAGTTGCCCCAGAACAGGTCCGGATGCAAAAGGGTGTCGCCGGGGTCCACGAAAAGTCCTCCCAGCAGGCTGAGGCCGTGGGTGATGGCTTGACAGACCAGGGGACGGCTGATCGATTTCCCGGCCAGCGAAGGGTTTTTCTCGCGCAGGCGTTCACCCCAGCGGTCCCGCAAGGCCGGCAGGCCCGGGCTGGGAGCATAGGGAAACACCTCTGCAGGTTTTAAATCCAGGTGTTTGTCTATGGTGTCGAGGCGCAGGGGGGTGCCGTCCTCCGCCAATGCGGTGCCGATGGTGGCGTTGATGGTACAGTCCGCGGCTTCGGCGCCCTGGGCCAGGAGGCCGGAGCGGGGAAAGTAGATTGAACGGCCCTTGCGTGAGAGCAAGTGCAGTACGGTCTCGGACTCGTTTTGAATGGTGCGGTTCAGCGCTTCCGCGCGCGGGTTCATGCGGATCATGGTTCGCCTCGTTTGCTGGAGAAATGAAATCCTATTTTACTCCGCTGAATGGGGGAACGCAATACCTTCCGGAATCAAGGTTTTGCGCGGATTCGCAGCTCCGTTTCGGCGTATTCCCGCATGGCGGTTTTCAGGGCCTCCAGGTCGCTGGTGCCGAAATCGTAGTGATAAGGGTAAAGGATGGCTGGCTTGAAGGCCTTGACCGCGTCCATGACCATGCCTGCATCCATTGTATAAGGCAGGTTTACGGGCAGGAAGGCGATGTCGATTTTTTTCAGCGCTTTCATTTCCGGCGTGTTTTCCGTATCTCCGGCCACGTATACGCGGGTATCGCCGAATTCCAGGACGTAGCCGTTGCCTTCGCCCTTGGGGTGGAAGGGCTTCCCGTTATCCCGCTGATGGACAATATTGTAGGCCGGTACCGCCATGATGGTGATTTTGCCTATTGCGCGTTTGTCCCCATTGGACATGGCTTCGGCACCCGGCAATTCCTTTAAACAAAGCGGCGCGCACAGGATGGTTGTCTCGGGTTTGCGGATTTCCGCGATGGCTGCTGGATCCAGGTGGTCCCGGTGGCCGTGGGTGATCAGGATCAGATCGGCATCGGGGAGCTTGGCGTAGTCCGCCACGCGCGCAAATGGGTCCACATGGATCACCATGCCGTTAAGCGTGAACATGAGTGAGGCGTGTCCCAGGCAGTGGATCTGCAGTGGGCCCGCAGAGGTTTTGATTTCGTCGGCGGCTCCAAATAAAGCGGCGCAACCGAGCAGAATCATCAAGCAGAAGCTCCCACGGATTTTTGCCATTTTTCCCTCCAGCTCATTTACCCTTAATTTACAATTGCCGGCACGAAAGTACAACCCCCTTGCCTGGCGTTTTTACCAAAAAGCCCCTTTTAATTTTTCCGTGGATTTGATACGCTTGAGACCTGAGGGAGCCCGGAATCTGTCCGGGAACAAAATACGTTTCAATGGTGAATCTGGAGACACAATGAAGGGAACACACGCCACGTTGATCGACCGGGCGGTGGTGGACCGCCGCATCGAAGCCATGGGCCTGACTGATCTGGGGAAAGCATCCATCCGTGAAATCAAGAAGGTGGTGGACGATATCGAAAAGGAATCGAATACCGCCTTCGTGCGCATGGAAATGGGGATCCCCGGACTACCCGCTGTGCCGCTCGGCGTGGAGGCGCAAGCCCAGGCCTTGAAGCGTGGTGTGGCGTCACGTTATCCCGACATCCAGGGAGTTCCGGAGCTTAAACGGGAAATTTCACGTTTCATCCACAACTTTCTGAACGTGGAGGTCGCACCCGAGCATTGCCTGCCCACCGTGGGATCCATGATGGGCAGCCTGGTGGCCATGCTGACGGTCAACCGTATGCACGCGGATCGCGAGGGTACGTTGTTTATCGACCCCGGCTTCCCCGTACAGAAGCAGCAGTGCCGGCTCCTGGGGCACGACTTCAAGACCTTCGATGTGTACGATTACCGAGGTCCCAAGCTGCGCCCCAAACTGGAATCGATTCTGGCCGGCGGCAAGGTCTCATCCATTTTGTATTCCAATCCCAACAATCCCGCCTGGATCTGTTTCACCGAGGAGGAACTGCGTACCATCGGGGAACTGGCCAATGCCCATGACGTGGTGGTCATCGAAGACCTGGCCTATTTCGGCATGGACTTCAGGCGCGACTATTCCAAACCCGGCCGGCCTCCTTATCAGCCCACGGTGGCCCGCTACACCGACCAGTTCCTGCTGCTGATCTCCAGTTCAAAAGCTTTCAGTTACGCGGGAGAACGCATCGGTATGCTGGTGGTGGGTGATCGGCTCTGGGAACGGCGCGCCCCGGATCTGAAGCGTTATTTCACATCGGATATGCTGGGTCACGCCATCCTGTTCGGCACCATGTACGCCATCACCGCCGGCACCTCCCATTCCGCCCAGTACGGCCTGGCGGCCATACTCAAGGCCGTTAACGACGGGGAATACGATTTCGTCGCGGTTGTGAAGGAGTACGGCGAGAAAGCCCGGATCATGAAGCGGATGTTTACCGAAAACGGCTTCTACCTGGTTTACGACCGCGACCTGGAAGAGCCGGTCGGCGACGGATTCTATTTTACCTTCGCCTATCCCGGCATGAGCGGCGGGGAGTTGCTGAGAAACCTCATGTACTACGGGATCAGCGCCATTACCCTGGGCATCACCGGTAGTACCCGCACCGAAGGTATCCGGGCCTGCACATCCCTTGTCCGGCGCGACCAGTTTCCTGAATTGGAAGAGCGCCTGAAGAGGTTTCACCTCGACAACCCCCGTTAAGCCTGGATCTGAAACGTAGACGTTCCCTGAAGGCCGGGTTATCCCCCGGGTATTTGAGAGTCAAGGAGAAAACCATGAGTTACGTGATGTCGCAGCTGGCCGACCGGCTGGTGAGTTCGGAAATACGTGAATTGCTCAAGATGACCCGTAAACCGGGAGTGATATCCTTCGGCGGCGGCTTGCCCGATGCCGCGCTTTTCCCCGTTAAAGACATTACGGAAATCACCGCGGAAGTCCTGAAGGAAAAGGGCTACCTTGCGTTGCAATACGGTCCGACCGCCGGCGAGCCGGAATTTATCGAAGCCCTGATTCAGCACCAGGCGGATTTCGGCGAAACCGTTTCCCCGGAGCAGATCTGCGTGACCTCTTCATCCCAGCAAGGCATCGATCTGTTGACCCTGCTTTTCCTGGATGTGGACAGCCCGGTGGTCATGGAACTGCCATCCTACCTGGGCAGCATCCAGGCCTTCCGGCGGGCCGGTGCGGATATGCGCGGCGTGCCCATGGACGACGACGGCATGCGTATCGATCACCTGGAAGCGGTATTAAACGCATTGGAGTCCCAGGGCAAACAGGCACGCTTGATCTACACCATTCCGGATTTCCAGAATCCCGCCGGGGTCAGCATGAGTGTTGAACGCCGCCGGCAGTTGTTGAAGGTTGCCCGGGATCGGCACATTCCGGTGGTGGAGGATTCACCCTACCGCGAGCTGGTATTTAAGGGTGAGCCCCTGCCCAGTTTGTGGACTCTGGCGGATGGTGAAGGGGTAATCGGCATGAAGACCTTTTCCAAGATGCTGTTTCCCGGCATGCGCATGGGCTGGCTTCAGGGGGAGGCCGAGCTGATCACCAAGCTCGCCATGGTCAAGCAGTCGGTCGACCTGTGTACACCTTCGTTCACCCAGCTCATTCTCTCCGCTTTTATCCGCAGGGGGTTGATGCGCAAAGGCATTGATGCGGCCAGGGAATGCTACCGGCCCAAGCTTGAAGCCATGCTGGAGTCTTTGGCGGCACACATGCCCGAGGGGGTCTCCTGGTCCACTCCCCGGGGCGGCATGTTCCTGTGGGTGCGCCTGCCGGAACAGGTTGATGCCAAAGCCATCTTTCCAAAGGCCGTGGAAAACAACGTGGCCTATGTAATCGGCCGGGCCTTCCATTGCGACGGCAAGGGACACAACAGCCTGCGGCTCAACTACTCTTTCCCCTCGGTGGAGCAGATCAGGGAAGGTATCCGCCGCCTGGCCGAGGTCATTCGGACAGCCTTGTAGGGACGAGAGGTTGTTTCCATATCGCCGTTACGGAGGGTGTCTGCGTCCGTGCGGATTCCGGTAGCGCCGGATTTCCCCCTTTCCAGCCGTGAGACGGGAATCAGGGGCGGGACTTTGGCGGGGCTTCGCCCAGTTCCACGGCCACGATAAAGCGGCTGTCGCCTTCCGGGGCGGCTTCCAGTGATTTCATTTCCGGGGGGGATGCCGCCACGGCCACATCCATGATATAGGGCAGAACGGGTTCCAGCATCTCCAGGTCCCGGGCTTTCCCGCTAACCGTCCAGGCGATGACGGGGGTACGCAAGGAAGCCTGGTTGAGGGTTTTTTGCCCCCGCACCGCGGAAACCACTTCAACGGCGGCGGCGAACACATCCGCATCCCGGGGGGGTGCGACACTCGCGACTTCCGTGGTCGTGGGCCAGGGTGCCGTGTGGATCGAGCCTTCATCGCCGTACCGCCAGGACCATACCTCTTCGGTCACGTAGGGCATGAAGGGTGCGAACAGGCGCAGGAAGGTGCGCAACGACCAGTCCAGGGCGGCCAGCGCGGAGCGGCTTTCCGGTGTGGCGCCGGCGTCGTAGGCCTTGACCTTGACCAATTCCAGGTAGTTGTCGCAGAAATTCCAGAAAGTGTCTTCAACCGCAGCCAGGGCCGTGGTGTAATCGTAGGATTCCAGGGCGCGGGTGGCCGCTGCCACAGTGTCGCACAGGATGCGGATCCAGGCCTGATCGGGTGCACCGGTCACCATGGAAAGGTCGAAGTTCGCTGCGGTTTCGGCGGCGCCGTCGAGCTGGGTCAATACGAATTTGCTGGCGTTGAAAAGCTTGATGACCAGCTTGCGCCCGATCTTGAACAGGGTCTCGTCAAAAGTGGAATCCACGCCCAGGCGACCGCGACTGGCCCAATAGCGGAACACGTCCGAGGACTGGGCGTCCAGCAGGGATTCGGGGGTCATCACATTGCCCTTGGACTTGCTCATCTTCTTGCGGTCCGGGTCCAGGATGAAGCCGCTGATGGCCGCGTGCTTCCAGGGAATCTGGCTTTCATGCATCCACGCCTTGGCGATGGTGTAAAAGGCCCAGGTGCGGATGATGTCATGGGCCTGGGGTCTCAGGTCGGCCGGGAACAGCTGGTGGTGGCGTTCCGGATCGATTCCCCAATGGCTGGAGATCTGGGGGGTCAATGATGAAGTGCCCCAGGTATCCATCACGTCTTCCTCGCCGCTGAATCCGCCGGGCTTGCCGCGCTGGGCTTCCGAATAGCCGGGGGGGACGTCGGTCAAGGGGTCCACCGGCAGTTGTTCGCGTTGCGCGTAAAGGGGGCGGTCGTGATCGGGCCGTCCAGCGTCATCCAGGGCATACCATACGGGGATGGGCACGCCGAAGTAGCGTTGGCGGCTGATGCACCATTCCTGGTTCAATCCCTGCACCCAATGGTCGTAGCGGGCCCGCATGAAGCCGGGGTGCCACTGGATCTTGGCTCCCTGGGCAAGCAGCTCTTCCTTGATGTCCAGGATGCGGATGAACCATTGACGGGTAGGGATGAACTCCAGGGGGCGGTCGCCTTTTTCGTAGAAGCGCACCGGGTGGCTGACCGGCTTGGATTCACCGGTTAAGGCGCTGCCCCCGTCCGCGGCGCTGCCTTCTTGGGCTAAGAGCTCCAGGATGCGACGGCGGGCGGCCTTTACCGTGAGTCCGCTGAGTTGGGAATAGGCCTGGTTGGCGGCTTCGGCATTCAGGGAAGTGAAGGGCTCCCGGCCGAATTCCAAGGGCAGGAAGCGTCCGTCCAAGCCGATGACCTGGCGGGAGGGCAGTCCGGATCCGCGCCACCATTCCACGTCGGCGAAATCGCCGAAGGTACAGATCATGAGGATACCCGATCCCTTCTCCGGATCCGCGTGTTCAGAGGCCACGATGGGTACCGGGGCGCGAAACAGGGGGGTGACGGCCTTGCGCCCGAACAGGTGCTTGTAGCGGGAGTCCTCCGGGTGGGCCGCCACGGCGATACAGGCCGGCAGGAGTTCCGGCCGGGTGGTGGAGATAACGAATTCTTGTTTGCTATCCACTTCGAAACGCAGGTCGTGATATGCGCTGGTGACGTCGCGGTCTTCCACTTCCGCTTGGGAGACGGCGGTGCGGAAATCCACGTCCCACATGGTGATGGATTCCTGGTGGATTACCCGTTGCTTTTCAACCAGGTCGAGGAAGGACAATTGGGAGATCAGCCGGCAGTGGGCGCCGATGGTGGTGTACACCTGGTCCCAGTCGACGGACAGGCCCAATTTGCGCCAAACCGTTTCAAAGGCCTTCTCGTCTTCCGCGGTGATGGCTTCGCAGGCTTCGATGAAGTTGCGCCGGCTCACCAACCGGGTTTCCTTGACGCCCTTCTGGGGTTTCCAGTCCGGATCGTAGGGCTTATGCGGATCGCAGCGGATGTTGAACACGTTCTGGGCGCGCCGTTCCGTAGGCAACCCGTTGTCATCCCAGCCCATGGGATAGAAGATGTTTTTGCCCCGCATACGCTGGAATCGGACGACCACGTCGGTCTGGGCGTAACTGTAGGCATGGCCCACGTGCAACGAGCCGGATACCGTGGGTGGCGGCGTGTCCACCACGAAGGTTTCTCTCCGGGGGATTTCCGGGTTCCATTGAAAAACGGCGCTTTTTTCCCAAGTGTCGCGCCAGCGGGCTTCCACTTCCTCGTGGTTGTACTTTTTCGGATAAACTTTCTTTTCTTTTTCAGGCATGTGATTTCCTCGGCGGTCCGATTCACTGACTGGGTTACCGGAGGGTAATTGTAAACCAAAAAGCTTGGCTTTTCAATTCCCCGCTCGGGTATGGGTGGGGTGCATGGGGACAGCGGGCTTGTTTATGCTGACGGTGATCCGGGAAGGAACCGGCGGAGGAAATCGGCCGCCCCCGCGGCGGGGGCGGCCAGGGGTGTCAATTCTCGTCTAAAAGGGAATTCAAGAATTCTTCCGCCCGGGGATCCTTTGAGAGGCCCAGGAAGAGGATGGCCTGCTTGCGCAGAGACGGCTCCGCGTCATTCCGGGCGACCTCGAGCAACAGGGGAATCCCGGCCTTGTCGGGCAGTTGGAACAAGGCCAACACGGCGGCTTTGCGTATGCCCGTTCCGGCTTGTGAGTTCAATACGTCTTTGATCACCGGCAGGGCCTTGTCGGTGCCGGTTTGCCCCAGCATGATCAGCGCGAAACGCTGCATTTGCGGATGCTTGCGGCCCTTGGCCACTTCCAGCAGGTAGGGCGCCGCCTTTTCAGGATTTTGCTGGGCCATGAGAATCAGGGCCAGGCGCGCGAGTTGCGGATCCTGGGTTTTGTCTAGAATGGCTTGCAGTTTCTCAATACTCTGCGTCGGTTCCATCATCATCAACGCCTGCAGGGCGGCCTGTTTGATTTTGGTATCGTTCTCGTCGGTCATGTCTTTGCGGACTTCGTCAGCCGGAGCGGCGATCGTCAGGAGCAGAAGCATGACCATCAGGACGATTGCTTTCACGATCTTCATGTTTACCTCCATGGGTTCGATTGAAAGACTTCAGCCCTTTTGACGTAATCGGTGTGACGGTGGATTACCCTTTTCAACAGGAAGGTCATTGTTCCAGTATTTTCTGTAAGAAGCGGCGCGCGCTTTGCTGCTGGGTGCGTCCCAGGGCCAGGAGAATGGCGCTGCGAACGTCGGTGTTGTCTTCTTGCGCATACAGGCGGATCAGGGCTTGCGCAGCCGCGGCCGATTGAATGAATCCCAGGGCATTGGCGATCTGGCGCCTGTTGGCGGGACGTTCGAATGCGGCATAAAGATCGATGATATGCTTGACTGTGCCGGGCGCTCCGGTCTGGGCCAGCAGTACCAGCGCCCGGGTGCGTATGTCCGGGGGCTGGTCCTGGTTGCGGGCCACCTGCAAAAGGTGATCCCCGGCGTTTTCAAATTGCAGAAAGAGGGCCAGCAGGCTTTTTTTGCGGGAGACATCCACATCGGAGTCCAGGATGCGTTCCATTTCCCGCAGACCACGCTTTGGAGCCAGGTGCAGAAGGCTCACCAGGGCGGTCAGCCCCAGCTTCGTTTCGGCTTCACGGCGCACCAATTTCACCAGAAGGCCCTGCATGCCGGGCGCGTCATGCCTGCTCATGATCATCAGGGCCAGGCTTCGCTTGTCCGCGTTTTGATCGGACTCGAGGATCTCCTTCAACCTGGCGGTGGCGGTTTTTACATCTGTTTCCATGAGGGAGTCGAGGGCCAGGAGTTTCAGGTCCAATTCTTTTAATTGGGTGGACAACTCTCGCAGTCGTGTGCTGTAGTGTTGCAATCCCGATTGGGCCAGAGAAGAAGACACGTCGATTAAAAGGGCCCGAGCCTGCCGCGACCAGGCGCCTTCAGGGTAGCGACGGAGCATGGTTTCCAACAGCGTGGCCGCCCGGGCCCGCCGCTTCAGGCTTTCTTCGGCATCACCGGGCATACGGTTCAAGGCGTAAGCCAGCCAGTAGAAACATTCCGCTTGCCGATCGCCCTGCGGCAGGAGTGTCACCAATTGGTCGAAACGGTCCGCCGCGCTCCGCCATTCTCTTTGATGGATGTGGGCCTTGGCCTTGAGAAAAATTGCGTCGATATCGGCGGGAGATTCTTGACTGGCGTAAGCTCCCGGCAGAATCAGGCTGATGACCACAATTGCCATGATGATGTTCAGGTGTTTCATATTCTTGCCTCCTGACCAACCAGGGGCCGGGACCGGCGGCGCAGGATGTCCATGCGTCCCACCAGATCACTGCGGTTGACCAGGTCGTGGACCTGGCCGATCCGGGTGTGGTCATTCGTTGCCGGGGCCGACAATTCCAGCAGGATCAATTCGATCTCCTCCAGCAGTTCACTGGCCGCGGTATCGTGTTGCACCTGGGCCCGCCGCATGAGCAGGCGGTTGCGCAACAGCAGGTCCTGCAGGCGTGGTTGGTCGACGGGAAGTGATTGGGCGAATTCGGCGGGAGTGGCGGTGCTGCAGTCCACCAGGAGAGGATGCAGGGTTTCCAGGTGAGAGCTCAGGTCAACGGTGAAACCGTTGCCTGCAACAATGCCCGTGGCGGACCGAACTGTGCCAGGCGGAAAAATGAGGCGCCCGGCTATGCCCCCCAGGATGACCAGTACAAGCGCCGCGGCGGAAAGGGCCCAGCCGCGGTGGCTTTGCAGCAGGCGCATCCTGGGTTCCGGTAGCGGGGCCACTCCGTCCAGGCGTTGATCCAATTTCGCCATGAAACCGTCCCAGAATGCGGGTTCCGGTTCTTGGAGATGCGGGGGAGTGAGCTTTGCCAAATTGGCGTGCTGGCGTTGCGCGGCCAGGCGGCAATCTTTGCAACGGCTCAGGTGGCGTTCCAGGCGCCGGGCCCGGCGGGGGCTCAATTCACCATAATGGTGCAGGACAGACAATTCCAGCCACTTTCGGCAACGTTTCATAAGGCACCTTCCCGTTTGGCATGGGGGTCCAGGTGGGCCAGCGACCCCTGAAGTTTGCGTACTCCCCGGAAAAGCAGGCTCTTTACCGTGCCTTGACGGATCTGCATGGAGGATGCGATTTCGCTGATCGGGGTGTCGCGGAAGTGACGCAGCACGAATGCGGCCCTCTCGCGGGGGCTCAACACGTCCAGAGCGGTATCCACGTGACCGAGCACCTGCTGATTCAGGGTGAAGGTTTCCGGCGCCGAAGCCACACCGGGATTGGTGTGGGTGGAAGCCGGGGTGTGTTCCTCCAGATCTACGGTTTGCAACTTTTCCTTCCAGGCTCGTGAACGGCGCTGATCGATGTATGTGTTGAGCGTAATGCGGTGCAACCAGGTGGACAGGCGCGCCGCGCCGCGGAAGGAGTGCAAGCTGCGGTAAAGTTTCACGAAAACCTCCTGGGCCAGGTCCTCGGCGTCTTCGCAGTTCCCGCACAGGTCGCGGGCCAGAAAATAAACCCGGCGCCGGTGCGTCTCCACCAGGCTGGAGAAGGCGGCACGGTCGCCCTCGGCGGCACGGCGGATCAGAACGGCTTCGGCTTCAGTTGATGCGGCCACGTTCATTGGACGGTGTTTGCTCTCAAGGGGTTTACATGGGTATTGTACACCAGGTTGCCCCATGATGCAGGGGCGTCATTGGATTCAATGGGGAGTACGGGTATAATTCTTGCGGGAGATGCGCATGCACTTGAACCGTGGATTGCAGTTGATGGTGTTTGCATTGGTCTTGGGGCTGGCGGCTGGGGGCGTGACCGACGCGGTCACGGAAGACGAAGCCAACACCATCAGCATAGTTGAACGCACCGTCAATTCGGTGGTGTTTATCACCAACATCCAGACCGTGCGTCAGGGATTCTTAGGAGTGCGTCAGGTGGCTCGGGGCACGGGAAGCGGTTTCGTGTGGGATACCCGGGGCCATGTGGTCACCAACTTCCACGTGGTTGAGAATGGGGATGCCTTTATGGTTACTTGCCCGGACGGCTGCAACTACCGCGCCCGCCTGGTGGGTGGTGAGCCCGCCAAGGATATCGCCGTGTTGAAAATCCAGTCCCCCGGGGACAACCTCGTACCCCTCACCACGGGAAGCAGCCGGGGCCTGCGGGTGGGGCAGAAGGTGATCGCCATCGGCAATCCCTTTGGTTTCGACCATACGGTCACAACTGGAATCATCAGTGCCCTGGGCCGCAGCATAGAGGGATACGGGGGTGTCACCATCCGCAACATGATTCAGACCGACGCTTCCATCAATCCGGGCAACTCCGGAGGCCCGCTGCTGGATTCCAGCGGCCGGCTTGTGGGTATGAACACCATGATCTACTCGCGTACCGGCAGTTACTCCGGCATCGGCTTTGCCGTGCCGGTGGATACCATCCGGCGCATTGTGCCCCAGATTATCCGCTACGGCAAAGTGATCCGTCCGGGATTGGGGGTCGCTTTTCTCTCAGACGCTTATGCGCGGCGGTTCAACTTGGAAGGGGCGGTGATCGTTGAAGTTCCGGCCGGAAGTGCCGCAAGTTCCGCGGGAATTCAGGGCATGCGCCGTGACAGCTCCGGGCGGCTCTACTTGGGTGATGTCGTGGTGAAGATCGATGACATTGCCGTCTCCTCTTTCGATGACCTTTTCAACGCTCTGGATCGCTACCGTGTCGGCGACATGGTCACCCTCGAGTTAAAGCGTCAGGGCCGCCGTCGTCGGGTGCGTTTCCGGCTGGTGGAAAGTGATTGATCAAGCGGATCAATCAGCGGTCAAGCCGTACCAGCGCCGGGTGGCGGAAAACGGATTCTGCCCCAGCGTATCCATTTGCGGGCGGGGCGCACCGTCCGCCCAATGCCGGCCCAGCCGGTAAAGGAGTTGCAACTCCTGGAGCACGCCGTCGTAGCGCCACAGGGGGTGGACCTCATCACAGGTGCGGTGGTATGTGGGGCCGATCTTTGTGCGGATTTCCTTGACCTGGTCGGCCGATAAGTCCATAAAGTCTCCCCGCATACCCACGGACAGAGCCGTGACGCCGCGAGCGGCAAAGGGAAAATGATCGCTCCGAAAAGCGCCGCCGCCGCGATCCACCGAGTGGGTTTTCAGCGTCAGACCCAGCTTCTCGCCGATACGGCGGACCTGATCCAGGGCCGTGGAATACTCCACCGGGAATGCGCTGAATTCGCTGCGGCGGCCGAAGTGGTTCATGCAGTCCTTGTTGATCACCACCGCAGTGCGCTCAAGGGGGATGACCGGGTGGCGGGCGTACCAGGTGGATCCGTACAAACCCAACTCCTCTCCGGTAACGGGCATGAACACCAGTGTCCTTTGTGGCTTTGTGTCGGCCCGGGCGAAGGCTCCGGCCAAACAAAGTACCGCTGCGGTGCCGCTGGCGTTGTCCAGGGCACCGTTGTAAATGTCGTCCCCCTGCGCATCGGGCAAGCCCCGCCCCAGGTGATCGTAATGGGCGGTATAGATCACGGCTTCACTCTTCAGGTCCGGATCCGAGCCGGGGAGGATGCCGATCACGTTGGCGCATTCCAGTGTGCGATGAGTCTGGGTGAAGCCTGCCTGGATGCGGGTTTTCAAGGGCATGGGGCGGAAGTCACGGCGATCCGCCATGGCTTTCAGCTGAGCGTAGTTTAGTCCCAGGGGCTTTAATGCCCGGTTCACGGCCGTGTGGCGGATCCAGGCCACGGCCTGGAGGTGATGGCTGCGGGGCTCGTGAAAGGCGATCCGTTCCCCCGTCCAACTGGTTTGCACCACGTCCCAGCCGTAGGTGGCTTCCCGGTCGGTATGGATCATGATGAGGGCCCGGGCACCCCGTCGCCGGGCCATCTCGATCTTGTAGGTCCAGCGGCCGTAGTAGGTCAATGACTCGTCGGCGAATCCCGATACCGCCGGGTCGGGATCGTTGACCAGGCAGACCAGGATGCGGCCCCGGGGATCGAATCCCTTGAAGTCGTCCCATTTGTATTCCGGGGCGGTGATGCCGTAGCCCACGAACCATAGATCGCCTGCGAGTTCAATGGCGGATTTGTCGGGTTGCTCGGAAACCATGCAGACCTCGGTGATCGGCTGTATGGGGTAAGCGCCTCCGGAGTTGAACCATGTCACCCGCATCTCCTTTTCGTGGCTGTCAAAGCCGTCAAAGGTGATGGATTGAAAATAGGTGCCCCCGTCCCCCCCGGGTTTCAACCCCAGGGCCTGAAAACGGGTGGCGATATAAGCCGCGGCGATGCGGGCGCCCCGGCTGCCGGTGGCCCGTCCTTCAAGCAGGTCAGAGGCCAGAAAGTTCAGGTGAGCCCGGTATTCCCGTTGGGAAAAAGCAACCTCGTCGGCAGCGGAAATTGCCGGTACGGATATCAGGATAGACAATACGGTTAAAAACAGAATTGTGCGCTGCATGAATCCTCCAGGCGTGATATACGCAGTTCGGGTGACCGGGGTTATCCCGCGTCAGTGTTTGTCGTTTTTACGGCGGCCCAGGATACCTCCGGACAGGAACAGGCCGGCCCCCAATACGAAACCGAAGTTGTACCAATTGCCGTTGTTGTGAACCTCGTAGAAGTGGACGCCGTCGCTGAACAGGGAAATCAAGAAGGTGACGGGCGTGATGAATCCATGCCACAATCCCTTCCAGAAGCCCGCCATTTCGCCCGCTTCACCCGGAGTCTTTTCCTGGTTGTTGGGGCCCGCGGTGCACCCCGCCAGCAGCAGCACCGCCATGAGTACCAGCAAGAGAATCGCGATTTTTTTCATGATTGTCCTCTTTATTACTTTTGGTTAAGTTAATCCTACTCCTTGGCCGCTGGTTATGCAATCGCGAAGTCCGGCTGGGGGCGCGGCGGGCCGAGCCTCCCTGGGATTTTCGCCGGTCTTCTCGAGGCCGGGCACTACAGAGCGTAAATTTCCGTGTACTTGTCTCTCAGGTAGTCCAGGTAGGGGGCGGCCGTCACTGGCGAGCCCGTGATATCCTCAACCAAGTCTGCACCGAAAAGCCTGCTGCCCTTGCTGTGAACATTGGTGCGCAGCCAGCCCGTCAACACCTGCAAGTCTCCGGAAGCCAGGTCCCTGTCCAGGCCGGGAAGGTCCCGCCGGGCCCGGTTCAGAAGGGCGGCGGCGTAGATATTGCCCAGGGCGTAGGACGGAAAATATCCGAAACCGCCGAAGGCCCAGTGCACGTCCTGCATGACCCCGTCGCGGAAATCCGGCGGCCGCAGCCCCAGGTAGGCCTCACTGCGCTCGTTCCAGGCCTCGGGAAGGTCTTTGACATCGAGCTTGCCGTTGATAATATCCCGTTCCAGCTCGAAGCGCATGACGATGTGGAGGGTGTAGGAGACTTCGTCGGCTTCCACCCGGATCAGGCCGGGCCGCACGCGGTTGACCGCCCGCAGAACGGTTTCCAGGTCCAGGGCCGACAGAGTGGCGGGAAAAGCCGCCCGCAAGCGGGGGAGGCACCATTTCCAGAAGGGACGGCCCCGGGCCACCTGGTTTTCCCACAACCTGGACTGGCTTTCGTGCAGCCCCATGGAGGCGGCCTCGTTCAGGGGCGAGCCAAAGGGTTCGGCAGGCAGCCCCTGTTCGTACAGGGCGTGTCCGGCCTCGTGGATCGCCGCGAACAAACCCGGCCGGAAATCATCCGGGTTGTAGCGGGTGGTGATGCGTACATCCGCGGGATGGATGCCGATGGTGAAGGGGTGCGCCGACCGGGCCAGGCGGCCGGCCTCCAGGTCAAAACCCATGGCCTTGACCAGGTCCAGGAACAATTTCTCTTGATCATTCTCCGGGTAGGGGCCCGGGGGTAAGGGGTCCGGGGTGTCGAAACCCGGGGCGCCGGTGATCCGCTCGACCAGGGGCAGCAGGCGGGCGGTGAGTTGGGAAAACAGCTCTTCCAGCCGGGATTCCTTCATGCCCGGTTCAAAAGCGTCCAGCAGACTGTCGTAGAGAGTGGGGCCGATGCCGATGGCCTCCGCCTCCCGCCGTTTGAGATCGACCATGGTCTCCAGCAGGGGAGCGAAGGAAGTGAAATCGTTTTGCGGGCGCAGGCGGGTCCAGGCCTGCTGGGTGCGGGATTCGTGCTCCGCCAGCCGGGAAACCAGTTCCCCCGGCAGGGCGGCATTGCGCCGCCAGGCCCGCCAGGCCAGGTAAAGCATGCGGCGTTCTTCGGCTGAGGCGGTCGAGTCCCGGGCCGCGCCGGATTCCAGGTCCACCAGTCTTTCCAGCCGGCGACTGAATTCCTCTCCCGCGTGCAGGGTGTGGGACCTGCGGGAAAGCCAGGCCAGTTGCCGCGCCCGCAGCGGGCCCCCCGCCGGGGGCATGCCGGTTTCCTGATCCCATTGCAGGACCGCGTTGATCGAATCCATCAGGCGGATCTCCGCCAGCATCTCCATTAAATGATCAGTTTTCATGTTCCTCCGCGAGCGTGTTCGGTCAGGCTCAGCCTGTCCCTGATCTGCATCAACTGGCGCACCAGGGGGCGCATTTGTTTTTCCTCAGGCCGTTCCCCTACTGCGTATTTAAACACCTCGCCGTGAATGCGGGATTCGTATTCCGAGGCGCGCTTTTCAGCGGCCATCAGGTCTTTGAGAATAACCTGTTCTTCGCGGATCAATGCGCGTTTTCGGGGGTTGGTTTCTGAGTCAAACAAATGGGTCAGGCGGTGCATGCGGAAGTTGACGATGGAGCGCTTAACCGCCGCTTTGGTTGCTCCCATGGCCAAGTCAATGATAAAGGGGTTCTTGCCTTCATCGGTGAACAGCTCGCGCCATTCCAGAAAGAATTCACGTTCCCGGCGACGCAGGCCGTCCAAGCGGACCAGCAAGTTCATCCGGGTCCTAAATCGGTTGTACCAGGCCTGCAGCAGGCGATTGCGGGTGTCGACCAGTTGCTCATGCCGTTTCTGAAGCCAGGTCCGGGTCATTGCGGGCGGCGTGTCGTTCAAGCGAGGCAGGCGGGAAAGGGCTCTGGCCGCTTCCTTCAGGTTCATGCCCGCCAGGATTTCCGGACGGTAGATCATCTCGACGAGACTCCTGGACAGGGTAGAGAGAATTTGCTCCTCCTCCTGGGGGGTGTTGGCCGCGGTCAGGGGAAAGAGTTCGCATTCCCTGAACGGGGAGTGGCCGGGAAAGCCGATGGCGTGGAGCAGCTCGTGAACCAGAACCAGTTTTTGCAATCCCGGTGAAGGCATGCGCTGCACAAAGACCTTGACCATACGCTGCCGTTTGAGGAAATCCAGGTCCCGGGGGGTGAAGTGCACGAACCGGGCATTGCGGGGCTGACTGCGGGCCGTGGCTGTAAACGGATCGATGATCAGCCTGCTGCCGCTGATTTTCAGGTGTACCCGCAGGCGGTCGTTGAGGCCCGATGATTCACCTACCTGGAGAAAAGACCTGGCGTGAGGCCCGCTTTTCTCACGGCCGACCCGGACGACGATGTTGGCCGGTCCGGTGCCCTCCAGTACGACGAAATGTACGCTGCCACTGCATTGGTTGACTTCGGAAAAGAAGCGAGCGACGGTGCGGCGGATTTGCGGGGAGAGCGTTCCCCGCAGGCGGACACTGACCTTGTTCTCAAACCAGCGGGACACTTCCTGTTGCAACAACCGCCTACGGCGTTCCGGGGTGAGTTCCGGCTGGATGAAGGCGTTGCCGCGCATGATCTCCCCCCGGGGAGTCATGTCCAGGGCGTCGGGGAAATACAAGCCGCCGTCGCTGGTGCAGAAAAGAAAATTTTCGATTTCCCGGCGGGTGTATCCTCGTTTGAGCTGTTGAACTTCCGGAGCCAATTGGAAACGGTAATTCCGTTCCTCCGGAGCGGGTGCAAGCACCACCGAAGGAGGTGGCGAGAGAACCGGCTGGGGTGAGCTGCATGCGGCCGGGACCAGAAGTATCACCGCAGCCATAACAACGCCGCATGAAACGGCGCTTGGATTTGGAAACGGCATGTGTCCGATTGTAGCAGAAACGACTCCGAAACGAAATCAACAGGTGAGGTGGAATGCCCCGGCGCAACAAAGTCCCTGTCTCACGGCGGCGTTGAACTCAGCCGCGGCCTCGCGGGTACGCAGCGGGCGGCAGGCGATGTTCCGTGCGTTCAGAATACCGATAAGCGCCGCGTCCACCCGCATGCGGCCAAACATGCCAGTGCCGATTACCAGCAATTGGGGTTGCCGCTCCAGAACCGTTCCCAGATCTTCGAGGCACAAGTGATGACCCCGGTGGCGGATCCAGGGAAAGTGGATGTCCGGGGGCAGCAAGATCAGGTCACGTCCATAGGGGTGACCATCTATCTCCATGCGGCCGAAACCCAGGCCGGTGATCACCATGGCTGCAATGCCGGGCTCATTCTCGCGGCTCTTCAGGTTGCCTCTTCGGGGGTAAGCAAGCGCAACCTTTCCAAGGCCGCCTGGGTCAGGGTTTCAAGCATCGACTCGTTGCCTTGCTTTTGCGTGACGATGTCGATTCGGTAGCCCGTGTTGTCTGCATTCACCAGGATGATAATCCTGGCCCGCATGGCCCCTTTCTCCAGGTCCAAACGATATCCTTCCGCGGCTGCGAGCTGGATCGGCGCCGTCCGGGTGATGATGGCTCCGGAGTAGGGGGCTTCCCGTCCCTGGCGAAGGCGGATGACATGTTTCTGAAGGTCCCGGTCGGGGTCCCAGGACTGGCGCCACGGGGCGGCATCAATGGTCAGGGTTGCGCCGTCACCGTAATTGAAGGTGATATGACTGCGTTTGCCTGCTGAAGTGGGGTTGACGGAAAAACCCAGCGGCAATTCCAGGGAATAATATCCCGAAGGGTCGTCATAGGTGACCCAGCGTCCGGAGTAATCCACCACCGCATTGCTGGCTGTGCTTTCCGCAGCCTTGCGCATGCCCCGCATGGACAGGTTGAACATGATGAAATACAGGAGACCCATCAAGGCCACCACCGCCAATACCCAAACCACGGGATGGGTTCTTCTGCGTCTTGGCGCCGGGGCGTCGGCATAGGGTGATTTGGGGGCTTCTTTTTCGCGAATGGGCGTGACCGGAGGTGGTTGAACCGGTGGGTCGGGGGGCTGTTCAGGAGGGATCGGTAAGGCGACGGCACTCAAGTCTTCCGCCACCACTTCGCAGGCAGCACCGGTTCCGTCGAAAAGGCTGCGGAAGCGTTCCGCTTCGTCGCGGAAAAGTCCGGATTTAAGCACCATACGTTGACCGGAAAACAAGCGTTCGATCTGCTTGGGGTTCACCTTGTACAGGGAAGCCAGGCGCTGACGCACGGTGACTCCGTCGAAGCCATCCCGGATTTTGCCGGCAAAAACGATCTTGAAACGCGGTTCGGTCATTTTCTCCATCCTCTATCCCAATACTACACTATACGCAGAGGTTTTTCCGCTCCACCGTTTTTCAGGATAAAAAACCCTTGCCTTTTTTGCGCCTGCGCACGGAGGCCCCGGTCAGCTCCTTTAACGCCTTTCCCGCCTTGGTATGGTCCATGTTGATCTCCAAAGCCATGCGGAAGTACTTTTCCGACATGCGCCGCAACCCGGCTGAGCGAAACATAACGCCCAGGGTATAAGCGGGCTCGGCATTCCAGGGTTCCATTTTCGCTGCCTTCAGCAGGTTCTCTTGCGCGTTTTTGCGGAAGGCCGGCAGGTGCATCTGGCAGACCCCGAGTTGAAAAAAGTACTTGGCTCGTTCAGGGTCGAGATGGATGGCCCTGTGCAGGCAGTCGGCCGCCTCAGCGTAGTTTCGGCTTCTTTTGTGCTCCAGGGCTTCCTGGAAAAGCACTTGAGCCCGTTTTACCGGGTTTTCTTCTTGGGGTTCGCTGGCGGGCGCCGGCGTGCACGAAGCCGCGGGTGAATTCAAGGTGTCGCGGGCGGTTTTCATTTGCTCCGCCAATTGCAGGGCCGCGGGATACAAGTCGGACTGGGCTTCCAATTCAAGCCGGCTCGGGTGGAAATCCTTGAGGCGTTGCTGATAGGCTCGTTCCACTTCCTCGGCTGCGGCATCGGGCTTCACTCCCAAGAGGTCGCATGGATCAAGCTCTCCCGATTCTCCCCGGTCCCGCCAGCGGATGATCATCTCTCTACGGCGCTTGACGGCGTCGTTGATTTCAGGGCCGGTGAATGCCACGCCGCCGAGGAGGTAGAAGAGAATCAGGGTTTCCCAATAATCCTGTTCATCTGTGCCCAGCCGTTCGAGGATCTCCTGGTGGGACCGGGCCTCCAACCGGCACATGCGTTGGAACAGCGAAGATTGTCGTTCATAGACCCGGGAAGCGACCTGACGGGGGATGGCCAGGAAGCGGGGGTGGCTGCGGCTGAAGATTTCGCGGAAATAGTAATGGGTTTCCACGGTTGAGACGGCGTCTGAGAGGATGTCCGCCAGGTGGATCATGCCGCCTTCCCGGGGAACGGGCGGCGGTGCATGGGACTGAAACGTCCAACTGCCTTCGCTCAGGGAAAAAAGCGAGAGTGCGATAATGCGCATGCGGTGAAGCCGGGCAAAGGCGACTTCCCCTCTTTGCAAAACGCCGCGGTTGACCAACAGGTCTGCGAAGCGGTCGTCGTTTTCTTCCAGCACATCGCCGGAAATCAGGCCGCAATCCTGCAGAATGGCGGTCAGGCCTTCCTCCGGCAGGGTGCTTTCCACGGCAGTCAAAGCGCCGTTTGAGAAAACCAGTTTCTTGGTGAAGCCTGCCCCGGTGACGGTCAGGGTACCCGAAGCCGCTTCGGCCAGGATGCGCTTGAACTCCAGCAACAGGGGAGAACGATCGAGTGTGCGGGACATGATCCTTTCCGTGGGAGATTATGGCATGGCGATGACTTGGAGTCAATCCGGCTTTACTTCATGCTCCAGCCGGGGTAAAATCAGACACCGGGAATCCGGTTGGAGGATCATGTCACCTGTTGCCATCCCCAGGTTTTTTGCCGGATTGCTGGCCCTTGGCCTGCTGCTGTCCGGCGGTACACCCCTGAATGCCGGCAAAGCAAAAGAGGAACGCATCCACTCCGCTTTTGCCCGCAAGCTCGACGCAATCCAGTTCGATCCCCGGGGATTCCACCGGTTTTGTCAACGTCATCCCGACCTGTTTCCCAGCGGGGAGTACGAAAAGTGGGTCAAGGTTCGCAAAGAGAAATTGCGACTTGAAGACGGCAGTGAGGTTTCAGTGGGCGCCGCCTACTCCCAGGTGTTTATCCCGGCGTCCATGGAGCGGGTGATCCGCTACCTGGAATCCCCGGAATGGTTTCGTGATCTTTATGACCTGGACGCGGATGCCCGTTGGGGACATGGACCAAATACAGGTGATGGATGCTTCCAGGCACGAATTTTTAAACGAGTCCCCCTTTTGCCCGACCAGGATTTCGTGTTGGGATTCTCCCGGGTATGGCACCGGGATGTTTGGTACCAGCGGGGGCGATTGGTGAAAGACCGCAAGGCCTTTGCCCTGCGAGACAACCTCAAGATTCTAACCCCTTTTGACGGGGGTGTGGTGTACCGTGAAATCTCTCTTGTCTATCCGATGCGTTGGTGGGCACGAATGATGGGGCCGACTTTCCGCAAGGTCATGCGCCGTGAAGTTCGGCGCATGCTGGGTGTACTGCGATGTGTGATCAGTGCGGGGCCGGTGCCGGAGCGTCAACGCACCATGGCTTGCTGGGAGAACGCCCGGCGGGATTGATCGCCCAGTAGAGGGAAGGGGAATTTTTTGCGATGGTCCGACTCATTGGGTGAAAACCATGCAAAAGGAGGCCGTCCCGGCAACGGGGCGGGTGGGATCATGAAACGCAGTACATGGACAGTTTTTTTGGGGATTTTGGTTGCAATCGGCTGGCTGACCGCCGCGGCGTCGGCTACGGGGGTATTGACCGGGACCGTGGTGGATTCCAGCGGGAACGCCCTGCCTGGAGTGGAGGTTTCCGTCCATTCACCGGCCCTCAGCCAACCCCTGATCACGGTGACGGATGCGCGGGGAAAATGGCGCCTGGAAAATGTCGCCCCCGGTGAATACCGGGTAACCATTCAATTGAAAGGATTCACCCCCGTCGTGAAACGCCGCGTGAAGGTTGAGGCCGGCGCCACGGTGCGGGTCGATGCCCGCTTGGCGGTGGCGGGGAAGTTGGTTGTGAAAGAAGAAGTCGCCCTCGCCGCGGATGCCGCCGCTCCGGCGGTAAGGGAAGGACGGCATCGGGTCATGAAGATGATGGCCGGTAAACGTGGCGGCATGGTCGGCATGGAAGCGCCTGCCCCCAGACCGCAATGGAACACCGAAGAGTACGCCCACATCGACGAAAACCGTTTTCACAACGCCTTGGAAAGCCCGCTCTCAACCCTTTCCATTGATGTGGACACCGCGTCTTATGCAAACGTGCGCCGCTTTATCAACCTGCAGCGCCGTCCCCATAAGGACGCGGTCCGTATTGAAGAGTTGATCAATTACTTTCACTACGACTATCCTGAGCCGCGCGGCCGGCACCCTTTCTCCATTACCACGGAAGTGGCCGGGTGCCCCTGGAACAGCGGGCATTCTTTGGTGATGGTGGGTATCCAGGGCAAACGCTCCCTGGGAGGGAAGCCCCCGGCTTCCAACCTGGTTTTTCTGATCGATGTGTCGGGCTCCATGCGTTCCGCCGCCAAATTGCCCTTGTTGAAACGTTCATTCAAGTTGCTGGCTTCCCGCCTGTCTTCCCGGGACCGGGTGGCCATCGTGGTGTATGCCGGGGCAGCCGGCGTGGTGTTGCCTTCCACCCCGGGAGACCGCAATGAAGAGATCCTTGGGGCCCTTGAACGCCTGCGTGCCGGAGGATCGACCGCCGGGGGCGCGGGAATCCGGTTGGCGTACAAGGTCGCGGAACAGGGCTTCATCAAGGGCGGCAACAACCGCATTATCCTGGCCACCGATGGAGACTTCAACGTCGGCGTCAGCAGCACCTCGGACTTGGTGAGCCTGATCGAAGAAAAGCGGCGCAAAGGTATCTTTGTGACGGTGCTGGGCTTCGGGACCGGGAATTACAAAGATGCACGGCTTGAACAAATCGCGGACAAGGGGAACGGGAACTATCACTACATCGACAGCATCCTGGAAGGCCGCAAGGTGTTTGTTCACGATATGCTGGGGACTTTGTTCACCATTGCCAAGGATGTAAAGATCCAAGTGGAGTTCAATCCAGCCCACGTCAAGGGGTACCGCTTGGTGGGGTACGAGAACCGCCGGCTGGAGAACGAGGACTTCGCCGACGACACCAAGGATGCCGGTGAACTGGGTGCCGGTCACTCAGTGACCGCGTTTTTTGAAATCGTGCCCGCCGGTTCGCAAGAAACCGTGGGTGGCAGTGGAGATCTGAAGTACCAGCAAAACCGTGTCAGCTCAGAGGCCCGCCGCAGTTCTGAATGGGCCACGGTCAAGTTCCGCTACAAGCAACCCGACGGCAGCAAGAGCATCTTGATGAAGCAGGTCGCCCGCCCGGTAAAAGGCGCGCCTTCACGGATTTTTCAATTCGCTTCGGCGGTGGCCGAGTGGGGATTGTTGCTGCGGGATTCCCCTTTCAAAGCCGATGCGGACTACGCGGCAGTGGCCCGGCGGGCCCGGAAATTCCGGGGCAAGGACCCCTACGGTTATCGTGAGGAGTTCATTCGCCTGGTGGACACCACGGCCCTGCTGGAAAAAACCGCGGACAAACCGGGAAGCGACGCCGGGGAAATCCGCCCCAGCGTTCCGCGCCGGCGTTGACCGGGGCATCCGAACGGGGGCCGGGCGCAGGCCCGGTCCCCGGTTCCCCCGCGGGCGCTCAATCCCGCGGACCGTACACCAATTCTCCGTTCACCATGATCATGTCCCGGTTCCTGTTGGCTGGATCGCCGCAGGTGTAGAATCCCTTCTGGTCCCAACCTTCGAAGCGGCCGTCAGCCCCGCCTGATGCCAGGGCATAATCCGTCATTCCCGGACCGCGGCGGTAGAGGATGGGGTTTCCCCAGCCGTCGATCCCGGCGGTGAACGTTTCCGGAGCGGCACCGTTTTCAGTCACTTGGACGGCAAGGTTGACTGAAAGGGTGCGCATGCGCGCCAGCGTGGTTTTGCAACGGTTCGCTTCCACGTTTTTGATCATCGCCGGAATGGCCACGGCCGTTGCCATCCCCCCGAACATGACCGCGGGCATGATCACCAGGTGGTGCAGGCCCAGCCGGTGATTGAGCGTATGGCGGAAGCCCGTGGCATCGTGCTCCATGACGCCGTACATGGAGAAATCCCCGGGAATCAGGCTCATGAAAGTCTTGAGGGCGCGACGGTCATTTTCCTTTAATTCGGGGTTTTTCAGGGCCTGGTCCTGGATGCTGCGGACCACCTCTCCCAGGCGGGGGGAAACATAGCGGAAGCCGTTGCCTTGCGCAGGCATGTCCCGGGACAGTTTCTTGAATTCGGTGCTGTCTTGCAGTCCGCCGTTGGCGGACATCAGGTTGTCGGCCAGTTCTTTGACGGATGCGATGACCAGGTGGTTGCCGTTGCAGGCCAGGGTGGGGGAGGGAAACAGGGGAGACGGAGGCGCAGGCAGGGTAAGGGAGCGCACCGCCTGACCTTTGGTATCCTTGCCGCCGGGAAGGTTGGCCGCCATCAGGTCGAACAGGGTGAAGTCCCTGACCGCCAGGACCACGGCCAGGCCCGGGGCGGGAATGTCCATGCGTTGCTTTCCCATGGGAACCGGGATGGTGCGTTCCCGGTCGAGGGTGACGACCAGACCGGCGCTGCCGTTGAATCCATCCATGAGTCCCTCGAGGTCGATGCCCCGCATCTTCAACGCGGGCGCGATCATGGACACGCCCTTTTTGAATTCAGCGACATCGCTCTTTTCCGCCTGGGCATGAATCCAATCCCACAACACCCGGGGGCGGAAGTCTCCGAATTGGGCCAACACCGTATCCGCCGGCAGGAGTTGCAGCTCACCCAATTCGTGGGGCCGGGGTGCGGCGAGGTTCCAGATCAAATCCGAAGTGGCTTCCGGGTCGCGATGCATGACCATGCGGGTACGATGCATGCCATCCGTGATTGGCGTAGAACTGACGCCCAGTCCGCGCACCCGGTAGAGGCCGGTTTCGCCGATCATGCGGCGGACCAGCCGGAACCGTTTCAGGTTCTTTTCGCGTGTGGCGTCGTCGTCAGGCTGGTTTCCCAGCATGGATTCGAACCCGTCCAGCAGCTTTTCGCAGAATTGGACCAGGCCCGCGGTATCCCAGAACATATAGAAGGTACCACCCGGATCCAATTGGCTGGTCACGGCGGCGAAAGGGGTGCCGTCCGGAACTGCTGACCCGGCGGCTTTTTCTTTGTCCTGTCCCGGGCCGGGGCCCAACAGGAAATACGCCGCCAGGGCGCCGATCACGATCCCGGCCACGAGTAGTGCGATAATGGTACGTGCTTTCTTCATGTTCCCCTCCTCCAGGGGGCCGATTGACCCCGGCCCCACCAAAGTATTGTACGGGAGATGCGGATAAAGTTGAAGAGTTGAAGAGTTGAAAAGTTGAAGAGTTGAAGAGTTGAAGAGGGCAGAAGTTGAAAAAAGGTGGCAGGTGACAGGATGACAGGTGGCAGGAAAAAACCCTCTTGCCCTGCCTCAACTCTATCAACTGATCTCTTTCGTGTATTCCGTGGTTGATTTTGGCAAATGGCGCGCCCTTCAGGGGCATGGAGTGAAAAGTCGAAAGTGAACAACAAAATACACTGTGGCTTTTTTCTACGTTCTACAGAGGCTTAAAACCTCCTGCGAATGGCCTATGCCTGATGGGAACGAACCTTCAGGATACGAACGTTTTTGTTTGGATCATTTGGATTTTGAGCCTTTGAATTTGCTTGGGATTTGGAGTTTGGGATTTCGGATTTGAAAACACGTGGCGGGAAGGCAGTTGACTTGCTCAATTGATATTGGCTCCGGAACCGAATGCCGGATATACCCTTGCGTGACCCCGGGAGGTTGGGATATAGTGGAACCCTGCCCGGCGGATTCTCTACGGGCAGGAACAATCTGACAGGAAGTTGCCATGAACACAGAGAAAAAGGTTTTCCATTACGGCCGGGATCACCTGGACGTGGACACAGCCCTGGCCGTTTCCGCGGGCCGGGTGGAAGGACGGATCACCCCGGAAACGGCTGAACGCATACAGGCGGCGGAAGCCGCGGTGCGGCGAGTCGCTGAAGGCAATGTGTCCGTGTACGGCATCAACACCGGCTTCGGTCCGCTTTGCAGAACCCGTATTTCCGCCCAGGACACCGAACAACTGCAACACAACATCCTGCGCAGCCATAGTTGCGGCATGGGAGCGCCGGTTTCCAGGGACATCTCCCGGCTCATGATGATCCTTAAGGTACATGCGTTGTCCATGGGGCATTCGGGGGTGCGGCGCGTTACCCTGGACCGCATTCTATGGCATATCCGGAATGACGCCATTCCCGTTGTTCCTGAGAAAGGCTCAGTGGGCGCGTCTGGAGACCTGGCGCCCCTGGCTCATCTCTTCCTGCCCCTGATCGGCGCGGGTGAGGTGTGGTGGCGCCGGGATCGAGTCTCCGCGGCTGAAATGTTGCGCCAGGCCGGGCTGAAGCCATTGCGGCTCGGACCCAAGGAGGGGTTGGCGCTGATCAACGGCACGCAATTTATCACCGCCCATGCCGTTTCCGCCTGGGAGCGGTTCCGCAATTGCCTGGATCATGCGGATATCATCGGAGCCATGAGCCTGGACGCCCTTATGGGCTCGGTGGCGCCGTTTTCCGCGGATCTCCACCGACTGAGGCCCTACCGCGGCACCCGATTGGTGGCCGCGCGCCTGCGCAACCTGTTGCGGGGTTCGGAAATTGAGGCCTCGCATGCACGCTGCTCCAGGGTGCAGGATCCCTATTCCCTGCGCTGCATGCCACAGGTTCACGGGGCTTCACGCAACGCCTGGATGCACCTGGGAGAGATCCTGGCCGTGGAGATGAACGCCGTAACGGACAACCCGCTGGTATTCCCCCCGGAACGTACGATCAGCGGCGGCAACTTCCACGGGCAACCCATTGCCCTGCCCCTGGATTACGCCACCCTGGCAGCCAGCGAGCTGGGAAACATTTCGGATCGTCGCTCCTACCTGCTGCTGGACGGCGCGGATTCCGGATTGCCCCGGCTGTTGGTGGAAAACACCGGTCTGAACTCGGGGTTAATGATTCCACAATACGTTTCAGCAGCCCTTGTCAGTGAAAACAAGTCGTTGTGTTTCCCTCCTTCAGCGGACAGCATCCCCACCTCCCTGGGACAAGAAGACCATGTGAGCATGGGATCCATCAGCGCCCGGCGTCTGCATACCGTGCTGGGGAATCTGGAACGCATACTGGCGGTTGAGTTGTTGCTGGCCGTCCAGGGGGTTGACTTCCATCGACCCCTGAAATCCGGACCCATTCTTGAAGCCTGCCATGCCCGGGTCCGCAGCGTGATCCCCCACGTTGATGCAGACCGGGAGTTTTACCTGGACCTGAAGACCGCAGCAGACCTCATCCGTTCCCGTGATTTGGCGAAGATCTCCCGGGAAGCGGCGGCTGATTCAGGCATCGACCTGGACGAAGATGAGCCGGAAGCCGCCGGGGCTTGAAGGCCGGTCCCGGTCACTCAATCTTCACTGGCACCAGGCCGATGGATATGGTATGATAACCTCAGGTAAAGAGCGGTTTTGTACCGTCTGAATATAGAGTCAGGAGGCCCGAAAATGTTTCGCATGGATAAGTCTTTCCGCCTGAAAGTCGGTTTGGCGGAGATGCTCAAAGGCGGGGTGATCATGGATGTGACCACCGCGGAGCAGGCAAAGATAGCGGAAAACGCCGGAGCGGTGGCGGTGATGGCCCTGGAGAGGATCCCCGCGGATATCCGCGCCGACGGCGGCGTGGCGCGTATGTCCGATCCGGCCATGATCAAGCGCATCATGGAAAACGTTTCCATTCCCGTAATGGCCAAGTGCCGCATCGGTCATTTCGCGGAGGCCCAGGTTTTGCAGGCCCTGGGAGTCGACTTTATCGACGAAAGTGAAGTGTTGACCCCGGCGGATGACAGATATCACGTGGACAAGCGGGGCTTCAAGATTCCTTTCGTTTGCGGTTGCCGTGAACTGGCCGAAGCCTTGCGCAGGATCGCCGAGGGTGCGGCCATGATTCGCACCAAGGGCGAAGCCGGCAGCGGCAACATCGTGGAAGCCGTGCGCCATATGCGCAGCGTGACATCGGAGATTCGTGAAATCTCACGCCTGGGCGAAGATGAAGTCGTTATTCGTGCCAAAGATATGGGTGTACCCGTGGACCTGCTTGAATACGTACGCCGCAAAGGCAAACTCCCGGTACCCAACTTCGCGGCCGGCGGCATCGCCACCCCGGCGGATGCCGCTTTGATGATGCAGTTGGGTGCGGAATCGGTATTCGTGGGATCGGGAATTTTCAAGTCCGAGGATCCCGAACATCGTGCCCGGGCCATTGTCACCGCGGTGACCCATTACAAGGATCCCGACATGGTGGCCAAAGTATCCGAAGGCCTGCAGAAGGCCATGCCCGGGTTGGAAATCTCTGCCATTCCTGAAGATCAGCGGCTGCAGGACCGCGGGTGGTAGAGAAAAGAAAACCCCAGGTGGGCGTTCTCGCCCTGCAGGGAGACTTCGCCCGCCATGAGAAGAGTCTGCGGGCCGCCGGAGCGCAGGCCCTGCCTGTACGCGTCGCCGCGGACCTGGAGGGGTGCCGGGGCCTGGTGATTCCCGGCGGGGAATCCACCACCCTCATGCACCTGGCCCGGGAAGGCGGCTTGGTACAGCCCCTGCGGGCTTTTGCCAGCCGCGGAGCCATCATGGGGACCTGCGCCGGCCTGATCGTCCTGTCCCGGCAACTGGCGGGCTCATCAATGGGAACCCTCGGCCTGCTTGACATCAGGGCGGAACGCAACGGCTTCGGGCGCCAGGCGGAGTCCTTTATGGACAAGGTGGACCTGAACCTGGATGGGCGTGAAAGCAGGATGGAAGGCGTGTTTATCCGCGCCCCCAGAATCCTGGATGTGGGCGAGGGGGTGCGCATCCTGGGGTACTGGCGTGAAGAAGCCGTCATGGTGAGGTCCGGCCGCATTCTGGCATTGACCTTCCACCCGGAACTGACCGCCGACTACACGATCCACAGGTATTTCGTCAACAACATGGTGATGAAAAACGCGCATACCGCAGGTGCGGCCTGAGCGCAGTTCCAGCCCAGGCCCCACACCAGTATACGGCTTGTCTCTTCAAGATCCGGGTTTCCTTGTCACCCCGAAGCGGCTGAGCCGATGGCGATCAGGTTCGGGGATTCTCCCAATCCCGTGGGGCGGCCCCTTACCATGCGCCAGCTGAAATCTTCCTCTTTTATCCCGGGAAGATGCCGCAGCCAAGCCGCCGCCGTTTCGTTGATCTCCAACACGCCCAGGCGCAAGGGAAGATCCCGCGCATTAGCCGCCAGGGTACCCAGCAATGATCGCAGCGTGTTTTCCGAATCCGCGGCCATGGGCCCGACACTGATTACACCGTTGCCTGGATATCCGAAAACATAACCGCTGACGGCATTATCACGCATCGTCATCAAGCATAGATCCGGACAAGTCTGCCATTTCCGAAACAAAAAGAAGCCCCGATCCTGGCCGAACAGGTTGACATCCGTTTCCAGTACCCGTTTCAGGGCTCGATGCGAAATGGGTTTCACCATGCAGGAGGGTCTGGCGGCAGGCATGCCTTTGAAGCGTAGGGAACGACAGAGACGTTGAAAGCCCGCAGCCGCATATATCGGC